>ERZ777003.199-NODE-199-length-125328-cov-18.127929_pt1 | contig 125328 bp, 105 predicted proteins | sample MGYA00374956_ERZ777003 | MGnify/ENA primary metagenome ERZ777003 (study PRJEB29302, sample SAMN06268252) | bioreactor metagenome | isolation source: Joint BioEnergy Institute, California, USA | place: USA:Joint BioEnergy Institute, California, USA | collected...
CATAGCCGCGTTCTAGGCCCCCTTCCGCCGTGCGAACCGACTGGCTGTCGATGATAGCTACACTGGGGGCCGCCTGCTTGCCGTGCCAACGGCGTAGCTGTTTGCGCAATGCCTCGTGGATTCTTTCCCAGGCGCCGGCTTGTCGCCACCGCCAGAACACGGTGTAGACCGATTTCAGTTGGGAAAGTCCGACGGCAGCATCCGCCACTGGCAGCCGGTCCGAGTAACGTACAAGATTACGCTACCGATGCGTCGGCGGCAGATCGGCCGGCGTCCTCGCTTGGCCGGCTTGGGCAGCAGCGGCTCGATGATTTGCCACCCGCCGATCCGTCAAATCGCTCGGATAATGCGTCTTCACCGCCCGCGGCTCCGTCTTCCTTGACCTGAACAACCAAGAAGCGAAGTCGCAACGGTTTTTTCATTTCTTGCCGGCTGAAGACACGCTCTGAGAAAAGCTCACTTCAGCCCGTCCGGGTGTGAATCAGTCTTGAAGACGACTCGCTCTTCGAGATGTACCGGCCGAAAGGGGGCAAGGTCCGCCAAGCCCCCAAGAACTATTCCTGGCGTATGTGATAAGTTTCGAGGATCTCGACAGGAACGTCCCTGGGTTGGGAACAGAGCCCCAGAAACGACGAACCGTTTCAGGACCAGCCATCTGACTGAAGCACGCGGCAACAGACCGGGGCGGCATTGCTCATTTCGCGGCCCCGAACATTTTCGCCGGTTCTTTTGTGTGTCTATAATCGGCGGCGTCGGTCGCAATGTAACCGGCAGTTCTGAACACCTTTGGGTAGGCACAGTCGTTGGAGCCAGATCCCCAACTTGTCGACGCGCTCAAGCGGCTTGCCGCCGGGCAGCTTGCCCCGGAAGACTGGCTGACCTGGTGGCAGGACCACGCCGATCGGGCAGCCGAGCAGCTCAATCGCGGCCAGTGGCTGCGGCGGAAGCCGCCAACACCAGGAGGGTTCGGTCCGCCAAGCCGCTGTGCGCTCGTCAGCCAACAGGAAGCGTTCAACCTGCTTACCAAGTGGGGCATCGAGCACGAACGCTCGGATCGCTACGAGCAGGCCTGGGAGGCCGACTTCGCGAAGTTCACCGCCGAACTGAAGCAGAAGCAGGCACAGAAAAAGAAGCTGCTTCGCCCCAGTTGGGATCGTTTGAAGCCTGCCTTTCCCAAACTAGCGAGGTTCTTAACCCGGAATCTCGACGAGGTTATGGAACTGGCCGAACCATCCTCGGAAGAGGAGGTCGCCCAGTGGGAGCAGTCGCACGGCCTGAAACTGCCGAAGTCCTATCGTAGTTTTCTTCTGACGTGCACCGGCGCGCTGGTTATCGGCGACACCGTTCAGATTGGCCTGCCGCACACGTTTCAGCATCCCGACGAGCCTGATTTGCCATCTGCCGGCCTGATCTGCTTTGGCGACTACTGGTTAGAAGCCGACGGCGACCAGGTTCTCTTCGCGCCGGCCGAACCAGGCTGCGAGCCCGCCGTCCTGTATTACAGCCATTCAGAACCGTCAGTGCGCGTCGTGGCCGATGATTTTAGTGCGTGGCTGGAATCACTGCCGCGCAGCATGAATATGTGACACTGACGGCCACATAGTCGGGCCATGAGCATTGCGGCGACAACGATTCGTGCGGCATTTGCAAGTCGCTGGCATACGATTGCAGCACCATTCCGCAACGCTCGCCGATTCCTCATCCATTCACCGGATGCAGGGCATCCAGGCTGCGGCTCTTTAGCCTGATACTTCATCGGCTCCTCGCCACAAAACTTTCTCGGTGCGCAGCGGACGATTCCGCTACAATGAACCACGCCTGAGCTTCTCAAGCATTTCCTCGCGTTCGCACTGCGTTGTTTCAAGCACGTGCCAGGGGGCGGTCAGGCAGCCGCGTGGCATTCTTCAGCGTTACTTATCAAGCACGAGACCACTTGCGATGGTCTGGAAGCGTGGCACACGCAGGTGCTGCTTCTCCAGTTAATCGACATCACTTGAAAGGACTTCAGCATGGGAAGCAGCTTCACGTACAGCCGTTTGGATAAGAGCAAAGCCGCCGTGCTGCTGGTCGATCATCAGTCGGGCCTGTGCAACGTGGTAGGCGACTTCTCGCCCGACGAGTTCAAAAACAACGTGCTGGCCCTGGCCGATGCCGCCAAGTATTTCAAGCTGCCGACGATTCTGACCACCAGTTTTGAAGATGGCCCCAACGGCCCCCTGGTGCCGGAGCTCAAAGCGATGTTCCCCGATGCTCCGTACATTGCCCGGCCCGGGCAGATCAACGCCTGGGATAACGAAGACTTTGTGGCCGCGGTCAAAGCCACCGGCCGGACGCAACTGCTCATTGCCGGGGTGGTCACCGAGGTGTGCGTGGCCTTTCCGGCATTGTCGGCGCTCGAGGCAGGTTACGAAGTGTTTGTGGTGACCGACGCCTCGGGCACGTTCAATCACACCACGCGCGAGGCCGCTTGGGCCCGCATGCAAGCCGCCGGCGCCCAGTTGATGAGCTGGTTCGGCGTTGCCAGCGAGTTGCACCGCGATTGGCGGAACGATATCGAAGGCCTGGGCACGCTGTTCTCCAACCATCTGCCGGCGTACCGGAACCTGATCACCAGTTACAACGCCAGGCGGTAAACTGGTGGTCCGGCAACTGAACCAGTTGGCGCACATGCGGCAGTTTACTGATCCGTCGTTCACCATCGTGGTTCGGCCCAACGCCGATACGCTGTACTCGGTGCTGACGTATGACGTCACCAAGGAGCCGCTGGTCATCAGCGTGCCGGATTCCGGTGGGCGGTACTTCCTGCTGCAATGGCTCGACATGTGGAGCGATGTGTTCACCGTGCCTGGCACGCGGACGACCGGCAACGCCGCCCAAACGTTCGCGATCGTCGGTCCCAAGTGGCAGGACACGTTGCCCGAAGGTATTCGCGAGTATCGCAGCCCGACCGGGCAAGGGCTGCCGCATTCAATACGCGCCGAAAGAGGTGCAACAAGCGCTCACGGCGGCCATGCCAGAGGCGCTCAAGCAGATCAAGATCGCGCTCACCAAGGCTGGCTATCTCAGCAACGGTTGGCGGATCAACACGACGGCGATTGGCACGTACGGCACCGATTCCCTGCATCGCGAGGCCATCGCCTATGGCGGCTACGGGGCGAATACCATTGACGATGCGCTCTATCCGATGGTGTTTGCCGATGCCGACGGCCAACCGCCTGCGTTTGCGGCTGTGGCCGGGCAATCAAAGGCTGTTTCGCGACCACTGAGTGTTGGGATTGGCATTCGATGCAGCGCTGTGTAGCCGGCACTGGGCGCTGGCCGAGAGGGTAACCGTTAACCGACGCCCAACGTGGTACGTTGAGCTGCTGAAGCGGCACTGGCTAGGGCTCTAGCGGGCGCAAATGGTGGCCCACAGGCAACCGCCCTACAAAATGCTCACTCTTTGAACGCAAACATTCGGCCGACGGGCACAGCAATTGCGAAAGCCCTTGACCGTGGCCCTATAAATGGTGGCGAGCAAGCCACACATTCGTTCCAGCCATCGGGAGATCGCATCATGGAAACGCGTGTCAAAGTCGAGAAGATGGCTAGCCCGGCGTTTCACGCCATGCTCGGCGTCGAGAAATACCTCGCACAAAGCAGCATCGAAAAGACCATACGCGAGCTGGTCAAGCTCCGCGTGTCGCAGATCAATGGCTGTGCCTACTGCCTCGACATGCACTGGAAGGATGCCGTCGCAGGCGGTGAATCCGAGCAACGACTGTACAGCCTGCCGGCCTGGCGCGAGTGTCCTTATTACAACGACCGCGAACGGGCAGCGCTGCTGCTCGCCGAGGAATTGACGCGTGTCGCCGATCGCCCGGTGCCGGAAGCGGTCCACGAAGAAGTCAGCAAACACTTCAGCGACCAGGAGCTGCACGACCTCATCTGGGCGATCGCAGCCATCAACGCCTGGAATCGGTTGAACATCGGCATGGGCACCGTGCCGGGCAACTACCAACCGCCCAAGAGCGGCCACTGATCGCGCCGCGGCGCGCAAGACCTGAGCGGGCAGCGCGCGTTCAGATGCCTGATGGCAACCGTCATTCATCAAGCGGCACGTCTTGCCAACACCGCATCCATTCACCGGATGCACGCATCCGGTCTACGCACTGCTAAGTTGCACACCTGGAGCTAGCACCATGCAAACGCGTGTCCAAGTCGGAATAGCATCCAGCCCCGCGTATCCGGCAATGCGGGGCGTCGAAAAATATCTGATGGAATGCAGTATCGAGAAGCCGCTGCGCGAACTGGTGAAGTTTCGCGTTTCGCAGATCAACGGCTGTGCTTTCTGCCTCGACTTGCACTGGAAAGATGCCGTCGCCGATGGTGAAACCGCTCAGCGGCTGTACAGCCTATCGGCCTGGCGCGAGTGTCCTTACTACAGCGATCGCGAACGGGCGGCACTATTGCTCGCCGAAGAGCTGACGCGAATCGCCGACCGGCCCGTGCCGGAAGAGGTCCACCAAGAAGTCAGCAAGCACTTCAACGACCAGGAAATGCACGACCTGATCTGGACCATCGCCGTGATCAACGCCTGGAATCGGTTGTGCATCGGGCTGGGCACGGTGCCGGGCAGCTACCAGCCGCCCAAGTTCGATTCCTGATCGCGATCGCCGGGCGTGGCGTGCTGCGCGCGTTGCGACATGCAACTTCACCAGGGTGTTATTTGCCAGCTTGCCGCCGCGGGTGCGGAATGTGTCCCGGCGGCATTCTGGTGCGCTGGCCGTACCGCGCGCGTCGCTGAAGCCACGCAGGCTCGCAGCCGCATCCCAGACGTCGAGCGAGGGCAGAATCACACCAATGGGCAGTGCGGTACTCCGGGCAATTGCCCGGGGGCGGGTTCCGCGTGCGCGCCTGGACGGCTACACTCAGCAAACGGCGGCTTTGATCGGCCGCTGTGATCGTCGGCGAGCGGCGTCCGACGCTACCAAGCCCATGCGGCAGCAGCGGCGAGCGTTCTCCGACACGTTCCCGCTAGCCGGCTGCGCCGCAAGCAAGTTCTGGAACAGGGGACGACATGAATCAGTACTGGATCATGCTGTTGATCGCGGCCGTGTTCGAGGTCGGTTGGGCAACCGGCCTGAAATACACCGACGGCTTTACGCGGCTGTGGCCCAGCGTGGCTACGATCGCGTCGATGATCATCAGCATGTATCTGCTGGCTAGGGCCGCGACGGGCCTGCCCATCGGAACGGCGTACGCCGTGTGGACGGGCATTGGGGCCGTGGGCACGGCGATTGCCGGCATGGTGCTGCTCGATGAATCGCGAGATTGGGCACGGCTGATCTGCATCAGCCTGATCATTCTGGGAGTGATCGGCCTCAAGGCGGTCACTCCCGATGGCTCCCCGCCTGCGGAAGACTCGGCGCTCGACGTCTCGCAACCGCATCAGGCCAACTGACCAGGAGGCGGGGCAAACCATGGCGGACAGCAGCCCGAACGTGGTTGATCCTCCGACTGCTACCGGCCGCACGGCCGGTTGGATGCTTGCCTTGCCGCTGTTGGCCGTTGCCGTGTACTTCGCCCGCCTGCTGCCGGCGGTGGCCGGGGGCGAAACCTTTCAGTTTGCCCGCGACTGGGTGCCCTCGCTGGGCTTGCGGCTGTCGTTCACGCTCGACGGCTTGAGCCTGCTGTTTGTGCTGATGGTCTGCGTGGTCGGCACGCTGGTGCTGATTTACGCGGGCGGGTACATGGCAGGGCGGAAGTACCTGGGCCGGTTCTTCACGTTCCTGGTGTTGTTCACGGTGTCGATGCTGGGGCTGGTCCTGGCCGACAACCTGCTGCTGCTCTATGTCTTTTGGGAACTGACGAGCATCTGCTCGTATTTCCTGATCGGTTTTGAAAGCGACCGGCCCCAGGCACGTGCCGCCGCGCTCCAGGCTCTGCTGGTAACGGGCGGCGGTGGGCTGGCTTTGTTGGCCGGTGTGATCCTGCTGGCCCGAGCCGGTGGAAGCTATGAACTATCGGCCCTGTTGAACCAGGGCGATGCGCTGCGAACGCATGCGCTCTACGTGCCGGCATTGCTCCTGATTCTGGCCGGGGCATTCACCAAGTCGGCCCAGTTTCCGTTCCACTTCTGGTTGCCTGGCGCGATGGAAGCGCCCACGCCGGTAAGCGCCTACCTGCACTCAGCCACGATGGTTAAGGCCGGCGTGTATCTGATGGCGCGGTTAAGCCCTGCGCTGGGCGGCACCGAGCTGTGGCTCTGGACGGTGACGGGCGTGGGCGGTGTAACGATGGTGGTCGCCGCCTGGATGTCGCTCACGCAGTCCGACCTCAAACGCATTCTGGCCTACTCCACGGTCAGCGCGCTGGGCATGTTGACGTTTCTGATCGGCCTGGGCGGACCGCTGGCTAGCCAGGCTGCAATGGCCTACCTCATCGGCCACGCGCTTTACAAGGGCGCGCTGTTCTTTGTGGCCGGATCCGTCGACCACGAAACCGGCACCCGCGATATCAACCAGCTCAGCGGTCTGGGCAAGGCGATGCCGATGACGGCGCTGGCAAGTGCGGTGGCGGCCCTGTCGATGGCCGGCTTGCCGCCGCTGTTTGGGTTCATCGCCAAGGAGCTTGCGTACGAAGCCACGCTGCATGCGCCGGCCAAGATTTGGATTACCACCGCGGCCGTGACCGCGAGTGTGCTGCTGATTGCCGCCGCGGCGCTGGCCGGCCTGCGGCCGTTCTTGGGCAAGGCCCGAGCAACGCCCCGCCCCGCGCACGAAGCTCCGCTAAGCATGCTGCTGGGCCCGCTGGTGCTGGGCGTGCTGAGCCTTGTGTTTGGCGTGTGGCCGGCCTGGGCCGCGGATGCCCTGGTCTCCGCGGCAACTTCCGCCGTGGTTGGGCAGCAGCAAAGCGTTCACCTGGCGCTGTGGCACGGCGTGACGCCGCCCCTGGTCCTCAGCGCAATTACGCTGGCCTGCGGTATCGCCGTTTACGCGGCGAGGGGCCTGATCTTGCGACTATCCGCGCTATGGGGCAGGGCCGCGCAGTGGGGCCCCGCCGGTTGGTACGAGCTTGCGCTGCGCGGCCTTAATGGCCTGGCGATCAGCCAAACTCGGCTGCTGCAAAGCGGCTACCTGCGGCATTACCTGATGATCACCGTGGGAGCCACAGTCGCCCTGGTAGGCTATGCCCTGTTTGCCCGGGGCGTCTGGCGGGCCAACGTCGACTGGACCGACCTGCGGATTTACGAAGCCGCCCTGGCCGCGCTGATCCTGATGGCAATCCTGATGGCCATCCTCAAGGAAAGCCGCCTGGCGGCGATCGCAGCGCTGGGCGTGGTCGGTTACGGGGTGGCGTTGATCTTTGTGCTGTTCGGCGCGCCCGACCTGGCCATGACGCAGTTCCTGGTCGAAACGCTGACCGTCATCCTGTTCGTGCTGGTGTTCTATCACCTGCCAGAAGACCAGCGCGTGCGCGAAGGCGCCGGCCGCTGGCGCGATGCGGCGCTGGCCATTGCCGTCGGTGGGCTGATGTCCGCGCTGGTGCTGGTGGGTACGCCGGAGAACTTTCCGCCGATCTCCAGCTTCTTCGACGAACATAGCGTGCCCCAGGGACACGGCCGCAACGTGGTCAACGTGATCCTCGTGGACTTCCGCGCGATGGACACGATGGGCGAGATCACCGTGCTCTCGATCGCCGCGGCCGGCGTATATGCCCTGCTCAAGTTGCGCAAACGGCCCGACTCGGTGACCGACGACGTCGAACAGGCACGCGCGGAGGACCAGGCCGCAGTTACGTCTGATGTCGCTCCCACGCCCGAGCCGCCCAAACCGCCGCGGGCAACCGATCTGGATGAGGCGTCCGCGTCGTTCATTCTGCGGCCTGCCAGTCGGCTGTTGTTCCCGCTGCTGCTGTTGTTTTCGATCTTTCTCTTGTTCCGCGGGCACAATGAGCCGGGCGGCGGCTTCAGCGGCGGCCTGGTCGCGGCATCGGCGTTCATCCTGTACCGGTTTGCCTTCGGCGTGCAGGCGACGCGGGGGCTGCTTCCGGTCAGCCCGCTGTCGCTGTTTGGCGGAGGCCTGCTGATCTCGGCATCGTGCGGCGTGCTGGCGCTGTTGGAAGGCTACCCGCTGCTGACCGCCCTCTGGAGCACGTGGTTCGTGCCGGGCTTTGGCGAGCTGCACGTCGGCACGCCGCTGCTGTTCGACGTGGGTGTTTACATCACGGTGATTGGGGTCACGTTGACGATCATCCTTCCGCTGGCCGAGGAATAGCATGGAAACGGTCTTGGCGATCGTGGTGGGCTGCCTGTACGCCGCCGGCATCTACATGATGCTGCGTCGCAGCCTGTTCAAGTTGATCCTGGGGCTGGTGCTGCTCTCGCACGGCGCGAACCTGTTGATCTTTACCGTGGGGGGCCTGACACGCGGCCGGCCGCCGATCGCTCCGCCCGGTGCCACGCAGCCGCCTACGCCTTCGGCCGATCCGCTGCCGCAGTCGCTGATCCTGACGGCGATCGTGATCGGCTTTGCGGTGCTGGCCTTTTCGCTGGTGTTGTTTCACCGGGGCTATCAAACCTTCGGCAGCGATGATCCCGATGACCTGAAGGTGAGCGAATGATGGCCAACGTGCTGCTGGTGCTGCCGCTGCTGATTCCGCTCTTGACCGCGGCCACTTCGTTCCTGGCGTGGCGGCGAACCGCGCTGCACCGCGCATTGGCCGTGGTGGGCGCCGCGGCCTTGCTCGCGGCCGGCATCGCGCTGCTGGTTTACGTGTGGAACCACGGCACGATTGCCACCCAGGCTGGCGCGTGGCCGGCCCCCTTTGGCATCACGCTGGTCGCCGATCTGTTCAGCGCCCTGATGGTGGTGCTGGCCGGCGTGGTTAGCCTGGCGGTGGTGATCTTTTCGCTGGGCAGCATGGACCGCGGCCGCGAAGCCTACGGTTATTACCCCCTGGTCCATGGCCTGCTCCTGGGCGTGTGCGGCGCATTCCTGACAGGCGACCTGTTCAACCTGTACGTGTGGTTTGAAGTCATGCTGATGGCTTCGTTCGTGCTGCTGGCCCTGGGCGGTGAACGCGCCCAACTTCACGGCGGCATCAAGTATGTGACGCTCAACCTGGTCTCATCGGCCGTGTTTCTGGCGGCCGTGGGCATCCTGTACGGCCTGACCGGCACGCTGAACATGGCCGACCTGGCCGAGCGACTGAATCGCATCGGCCCCCATAGCGCCGTCACGGCGGTCGGCATGCTGTTCTTGATTGCCTTTGGCATCAAGGCGGCCATGTTTCCGCTGTTCTTCTGGCTGCCGGCCTCGTACCACACGCCGCCGGGCGCGGCTTCGGCTTTGTTCGCAGGCCTGCTCACCAAGGTCGGCGTGTATGCGTTGATTCGCGTGTTCACGCTGCTGTTTGTGCACGAACGGGAGTTCACGCACCTGCTGATCCTGGTCCTGTCTGGCCTGACGATGGTGACCGGCGTGCTGGGAGCCGTGGCGCAGCAAGAGTTCCGCCGCGTGCTGTCGTTCCACATCATCAGCCAGATCGGCTACATGACCATGGGGCTGGGCCTGGCGGGGCTGGTCGATTCGCCGGCGCTGGCTGCGGTGGCGCTAGCGGGCTCCATCTTCTACATCGCGCACCACATCATTGTGAAAACCAACCTGTTCCTGGTGAGCACCGTTGCCCGGCGGATATGCGGCACGTTCGACCTCAAGCTGCAAGGCGGCCTGTACCAATCGCAGCCGCTGTTGGCGGTGTTGTTTCTGGTGCCGGCGTTGTCGCTGGCGGGCATCCCGCCGCTGTCGGGCTTCTTTGCCAAGCTCTCGCTGGTCCAAGCGGGTTTGAACGCGGAGCAATACGCGATCGCGGCCACCGCCCTGGCCGTAGGCTTATTGACGCTGTTCTCGATGACCAAGATCTGGGCCGAAGCCTTCTGGAAGCCCATGCCCGGCACACCCACAGAGAATGCCGCGGCATCGCTGCTGGCACCCGCGCAAACTCGGCGGCTGTTGATTCCGATCGGCGCGTTGGCGCTGCTGACCGTGGCCATCGGGCTGGGGGCCGAGTTCGTGTTCACGCTGGCCACTGGTGCCGCGGAACAGCTGCTGCACCGCGAAAGCTACATCCAGGCCGTGATGGGAGGAACGCCGTGAGCTTATTCATCCTGAACATCGTGCTGGCGATCACCTGGGGCATGGCCACCGGCACGTTCACGGTGCCTAACCTGGCCCTGGGCTTCGCGCTGGGGTTTGTGATCATGTGTTTCGCCCGCCCGGTGTTGGGGCCGGCGCCATACTACCGCAAGGTACCGCTGGCGATCCGCTTTACCGTGCGCTACATCTGGGACTTGTTCCTGGCCAATTTTCGCGTGGCGTACGACGTGCTGATGCCCGGCGCGTTGTCCGCATCGCGCAACGCGAACATCGCTGCGAGGCAGCGTGGGGCAACCGTCGCACCCGGCCGGAATCTCATGCCGGGCGACATGGGGAACTTGCGGGCACCGCTGGCGGCCGAGTCGTATGTCTCGCCGGGCGTGTTGGCCATTCCGCTGGACGCGCGCACCGATGTCGAAATCGCCATGCTGGCCAACCTGATCACGTTGACGCCGGGCAGCGTGAGCCTGGATGTCTCGGAGGATCGCAGCCAACTGTTCATCCATGCCATGTACATCGACGGCGGCGATGTCGAAGCGTATCGCCGCGACGTCAAAGAGAACCTCGAACGCCGCGTGCTGGAGCTGCTGCGATGAGTCATGCAAGCGATTCGCCGGCCCACGTGGCGGCGAACCTGGCCCTGGTGATGATCGGGCTGGCGCTGTTTCTGTCGTTCATTCGCCTGGTGCGGGGGCCCTCGCTGCCCGACCGCGTGGTGGCCTTGGACCTGATCGGCGTGCAGGCGGTGGGCATGATCGCCGCTTACGCGGTGGCCACCGACCAGGCCGTGCTGTTGGACCCGGCCACGGTGCTGGGGCTGGTAGGCTTTATGGGAACGGTGGCGTTTGCCAAGTACCTGGAAAGGCGGGCGCGCGATGAGTGAACGTTTCAATGCGGTGCTGCTGGTGGTCGGCGCGCTGTTTATGCTGCTGGGCGCATTGGGCGTGTTACGGCTGCCTGATTTGTTCATGCGGCTCCAGGCGTCCACCAAGGCTTCAACGCTGGGTGCCGGCTGCCTGCTGCTGGGTGTGGCGATTCACTTTCAAGATCTGGGCGTAGCCACCCGCGCGCTGCTGGTGATCGCCTTCTTCTTTCTGACCGCGCCGGTGGGCGCGCACATGATCGCCAGGGCCGCATATGCCGTGGGCGTCCCGCTTTGGGAAGGCACCATCATCGACGAACTGCGCGAGCAGAAACGCGCCGCCACCGAAGCGGCGCCCGGCAACCTGCCTCAGTGGCAATCGGAACAGCAGCGGCAGGAACGCGAGAACGCCTAGGCGGCTCCCACGGGCAACGATCCCGCAATGATCAGCGTCGCCGCTGCCGAGCCATCCACTCCAACCATCGCCTCCAGCGAATCATCAGCCATGGTGGAACGACTCACCGAGGACAAGCTGAACGGCCCCGTGCTGGAGCACATGCGTAAGGACTTTGTTCAGCTTTACGAGGATTTGACCGTCGGCCAGGCACTGGATTCCATCCTCGAAATGCAGCCAGCCGGCCGAATCATCTACTTTTACGTGACCGATCGCGAAGGCCGGTTGCAAGGCGTGGTGCCCACGCGGCGGCTGCTGTTGAGCCCTCGCCACGTGCAACTGCGCGAACTGATGGTCAAACCGGTCATTGCCATCCCCAGTACGGCCACGCTGCTGGACGCCTGTGAATTCTTTGTACTGCACAAGCTGCTGGCGTTTCCGGTGGTGGACGAACAGCGGCGCATCCTCGGCCTCGTCGACGTGGAGCTGTACGCCCAGGAGTTGAGTGACCTCGATCGGCAAGAGGCCGACACCGATCTGTTCCAGCTCATCGGCGTGTACGCCGCCGACGCTCGGCCACGCTCGATGTTCACCACGTTCCGCCGGCGTTTTCCGTGGCTGGTGGCCACGCTAACCGGCGGCATCCTGGCGGCCGTGATCGTGAACGCGTTCAGCGCCGTGGCCACGCAAGCGATTGTGGCGGTCTTCATCCCGCTGGTGCTGGCCCTGTCGGGCAGCGTGACCTCGCAATCGGTCAGCCTGGCCGTGCAGTCGATCCGAGGGCAGTCGCCACCGCGGTTCCGGCTGCTGCCCAGAATCCGGTTAGAACTGGCCACCGGTGCCTTGCTGGGGACCGGCTGCGGCGTGCTCGCAGGCCTGGCTGTGTATATCTGGCTGGGTAACGTGCTGGCCGTGTTCCTGCTACTGGTCAGCATCATCGCCGCGGTTGCCAGCGCAGCCGCCATTGGCCTGACCATGCCGCACGTGCTGTACACCATCAATCGCAATCCCCAAGTGGCCGCCGGGCCGGTCGCGCTGGCGACTTCGGACGCGGTCACGCTGCTGGTGTACTTCAACCTGGCCCGTTGGCTGCTGGGATAAATACGGCTTGCTGCCCTGGGCGTGCAGAGCAGGCAGCACCCCGTCGCCACTTCCCAGGCGGATATACTCCCGTAAACGCGGCGTATTGAGCTCGCAGCGTCATCCCCCTTGTGCTCCCCCAGGCAACGGCGAACCATGACTTCGGAACCGACACCCAGCGATGGCTGGAAGCCCGTCCATCCGCAAACGCGTATCGGACACGTGCATCTCAAGGTTGCAGATCTGGAGCGGGCCATCGCCTTCTATCACGGCGTGCTCGGCTTTGAGCTGACGCAGCGGTACGGTTCGCAGGCAGCCTTCTTGTCGGCCGGTGGTTATCACCACCACATCGGCCTGAACACCTGGGAAAGCCTGGGCGGTGGGCCACCTCCGCCGGGCACCACAGGGCTATACCACCTGGCCATTGTGTATCCCACGCGGGCGGCACTGGCCGATGCGCTGCGGCGTCTGCTGGCAGCCGGTTATCCGCTGGAAGGCGCCAGCGATCACGGCGTGAGCGAAGCCCTGTACCTGCGCGATCCCGACGGCAACGGCCTGGAGCTCTACTGGGATCGCCCGCGAGAAGTCTGGCCGCGCGCGGCTGACGGCAGCCTGACCATGTATACCCGGCGGCTCGATCTGAACGACCTGCTGCGCGAACCGCCGGTCGAAGTGCCGCCCCGGAACGAGTAGTCCATCGTCGCTGCGTTACAGCTTCACAAACATCTGCAGCGAGGGGCAATCGGTGCCTACCAGGCCACGGGCAGCAGCGGCCGAAATGCTCACTTCGGCCACGTACAGGTTGCCGCGCGAGTCCAGCCACACGTCGTGCGGCGCGATGAAATCTCCGGTCGCGTAAGGGTTCTTGCCGCCGCCCCAGCGGCATAGCAGCGTGCCGTCGCCGCTGAAGATGCTCACCCGCCCGCCGGTTTCCTCCGGCCGCGGGTCCGGCAAGCCGGCGTGCCAGCCCATCTCGGCCACGTAGACGTTGTCGTGTTCGTCGAAGCACACGTCGCAAGGCCGGGCAACGTCGGTCCATGCCTCCAGAAACTCGCCCTCCGGGCTGAACCATTGCAGGCGGCTGTTCTCGCGATCGGCCACCACCACACGGCCGGATCGATCGACACCGATCCCGTGCGGAATCTGGAACTGCCCCGGCCCTTCGCCCGGCAGTCCCCACGACCGCAGCAGCTCGCCCTGCGGCGAAAACTGGTGCACGCAGCAATTGCCGTAACCATCGCTGACGTACAGGCTGCCGTCGGGCGCGATGGCCAGGTTGGTCGGCAGGTTGAACGGCGGAGCAGGCCGCTTGATGGTGCGATAGTTGGACCGCTCCACGCCCGAGTCGCTGGGACAGCCGCTGGTGCCCAGCGTCATCACCAGCCGGCCGTCGAGCGTGAACTTGCGGACGGTATGGTCCTGGTCGTCGGTCAGGTACAGGTAGTCGTCGCGGCTGATGTAGATGCCATGCGGCCTGACAAACTGGCCGGCGCCCCACTGATCGACCAGGTTGCCGTCGCGGTCGAACACCATCACCGGTTGATGGCCGCCGCGGGTGAAAACGTAAAGCCGGTCCTGCGAGTCGACGGCCACACCGACCGCTTCGCCCAGCGAGATGCCACCGGGCAGGCGGAGAAAATCATCGTACGCCTGATACAGAAAATCGCCGCTGCCGACGATTGTGGCGGTGGCATCGCGCTGGGTCATGGTGCGACTCTCCACGTGGTGGTTGCGATTGAAATGGCCGCCGCTAAGGCATCAGATCCAGCGGTACATCGTACGTGGCCGATAGCATGCGCAGCTCGTTGACTTCCTGCTCGGTCAGCGGGATGCCAGTGCGGCGGCGCTGTTGGGCGGTTTCGTACTCAATATCGCCGGGCAGATAGATGCGCTCGTGGCCCGGCGCCGGCGGCGCGGCACGTAGGGCCCTCATCATGGCATCCATGGCCGCCTTGAACTCGGCAGGTTCGCGGAACAGGTCGATGCGAATGGCCCCGAAGAAATGAGCGATCTTGTCCTGGTCGTAGCCTTGCGGCGTATCGGTAAAGCCGCCGGAGAGCAGAGCCGTGAACACCTCAACGATCATCGCCAGGCTAAAACCCTTGTGGGCGCCGGTCTCGCGCGTGCTGCCCAGCGGCAGGTAAACCTTGGCCAGGGCCGGATCGGTGGTGGGCCGGCCCTGGGCATCGAGACACCAGCCCAGCGGGATCGGCAGGCCCATCTCCTTGGCCTTCATCACGCGATTGACCGGCACCACGGCAGTGGCCATGTCGAGCAGATAAGGCGGTTCTTCGCCGCAGGGGATCGCCACGGCCAGCGGATTGGTGCCGAACATCGGCTGCACGCTGAACACCGGCGCCATGCCGCGGAAGTTGCCGCGTGCGTATAGCTTGCCCGACATGCAGACGCCGATCATGTCGTGCGCGACGGCCAGCTCGGCAAAGTACCCCAGCGCCCCCAGGTGATTGGAATTGCGGACGCTGACCAGGCCGATGCCGGTTTGGGTGGCTTTCTCGATGGCCAGCCGCATGCCCCAGCCACCAGCGGCCAGGCCCAAGCCGTTATCGCCATCGGCCCTGGCCGACATGGGCGTTTCGAACTCGACCTTGAACTGGGCCGCGGCCTTGATCTGGCCATCGATCAGCGTATCAACGTAATACGACTTGAGATTGCGGACCCCGTGGGTATCGATGCCGCATAAACTGGCCCAAACCAGCGGCGCGGCGGTATCAGCCGCCTGTTGCCGGGGTACTTCCAACCGGACCAGCACCTCGGTGGCGAAATTCCGAAACGCCTCAGCTTGGATCTTCATTGGCTTGCATCCATCAACGGCGGCTGATCCCAGATGTCCGCCCGAATCTTAAACGCTCACACGCGGCAATGCCAATGAAGTCGGTTCCGGAAAATGTGCTGTTCGTTCTGGGCAAAGCGTAAAGTGCGCGATAATGCCGACGCGATGGATGGCCGTGAGCAAGTCGGGGAGATGGCCCAGGCGTGCCGGCGGAGCAACTGGTTTTGGCGAAACATCAGCGACTGTAGTACCACCTTCTCGACGCTGGTGGCAAAGTGGTTATGCCACAACAGCGTTGCCCGTTCTTCCAGCGGCCGCGGCGTATGCGCCATGCGGTACAGCCTCCAGCCTTGCAGCTTGGACAGCTCGCCTTCCGAAGCGATCCACTCTCCCAATTGATCGATCAGTTGTGCGAAGGATTGGGCGGGGTTGCGGCGCAGCGGCGAGCACCCGATGCGCAGCTACGGCGCGGCAGAACCGAGAGCGGCGGGGCAGCAAGTTGTGAAGCTAATCCCGACGGCTCAAACAAGCCCGATAAGCCAATCCTGCCCGCTTGCGTTTGCTCCGCACGTTGTGAAGAACCGGACGTGCTTCGCGTTTCTAACCGTCTTCGTCCGGGGAATGCAGGAAAATGGTTGCCGCTTGTAGCGGCTCCGCATGGGCACGTGGCAGTCAGGCGCGGGTAACGTCTTGCAACCACTGCGGATAAGAGCGTGAGTGTGCTTCATCGAGCGGCAAGTGGTCGCACAGCTCGGGCAATACCAATTGCGCCGTCTGCCGCAAGCTGTCGCTCAAGGTGGACGCATCGCCCACCGCTTCCAGACAGATGGTCAGCCACGGCGTGCCGGCCAGCAGCACCTCGGTCCATTCCACCTGGCAGCCGTTGATGGGATAGGTGTCGATCGGGCACATGCTGCCGCCGCGGTTCTCGAACTTGATCAACCGGCGACGTTTCTCGACCGGGATCCAGCCTGCCTGGTGAAACACTTCAGAGCTCGGCGGTGCTTGGGCCTCGTTGCGGTAGATCCACTTGTTCCACAATTGGACAGCGCCGCGGCAACGACCATCGGCCAGAGGCCAAACGCCTCGATCCTCCAGCAGCAGTTTGACTTCCAGGTTGCCGTCGCGAAGCTTCACGCCCGAGGCCACATTGGCCGGCGCGTACCAATCCACGCGGACCGGTGCAGGAGCGACGCCGTTGAAGTCTGCCGGCCGGACAGCACGCGAAGGATCGAGACCGGCCTGCGGAAAGAACCAGCGAACTTCCAGGGTAGGCATAGCAGGGATGCGTTCGGTTGCGCGAGCCTGGCCTGATCATGCCCACATGGCGGCGTGGGCCATCCACGACCGGCGGCGAGACAAACTCGCATTCGTCATGATGCGTCACGATCGCCGATCGCACCGACCGCGTGGTGGCTCCCGAGGGAATGCCGAGCGATTCCAGCGCCCCGTTTCACCTGCATGCTTCGAGTGGAGGCAGCCGTGCTCATGGCTTCTATGTCGTTGGAACGGTTGTACCGGACGGGAAAGCAGCCTCGCTGCCCGCCGACCGTCATAACCGCCCGCATGCATGCGCGGTTTTGATTGCGCCCTGATGGGAGCCCCCGGCCCTGCGGTTGCGGTACCTGTCGTCGATCGACTGTGGCCTGGAACCGGTAGCAGGGTTCGCACCCGAGGCGGCTACTAATTTTCAGAATCGCTCGCCGCTTCGGCCGTCGGCTGCTCATCAGCGACGCTGGCCACGCGTTCCAACCGCAGCTCGTCGCGGAACTTGCGGTACTGCACGCGGAAGGCGAACGTGCGGAAGATGCCCCGCCAGCTATATGTTTCTTCGACCATGCCCACGTCGACGCTGCGGCGGCTGTCCTTGTCGGGCGGCTGGCCGATCAGGGCTTCGATCTGCTGCTGCGTCGGCACGGCTTCAAAGTCGATCGGGTTGAGGTCCGCGGCTTCTTCGCTCTCGGGCAGGTATTTGAGCACCTGGTGCAGCGCCGCGTTGTAGGCAAAACGCGCGCGGTAGTCGATCACCACCAGCACTACGACAACCAGCAGCACTCCCAGCAGGATGATGCGATCCAGGGGCACGCGTTTCTTGGGCTCTTCTTGCGCAGCCAGAGCGGTCGGGGGCGCGGGATTCGAACCGGCCGACATAGCACATTCCTGAGATTGAAGGACAGAACGGGGAGAAGGGCACCCCGCCATCGGTTGCCCCAAAACTAACGTGTCAGGCAGGGCTCAACGGAGCATGATACCTTCCGCCCTGCTGGGCTGCACGATCCCCTTGGGCCAATTCGCCGCTGAAATTCCGTAGTCGGCGGACGATACGGCAATTGCCCCTGCCCCCAGGCCGCATCGGTCGGGGGGGAGGCTACCGCAGGCGCAAGCCCAGAAAACATTGATATTTACTTACATATTCGATACCATGAAGTTCATTCCCGCCCGCATTCGCCCGCCTGCTTAACCTGATCCTTGACGGCTCGTTGCCACGCATCTTGAGCTGCACGCCACACAGAAACAGATCGCTATGATGCGCTCCTGGAACAAAGCCTTGGTTTGTTGTTGGCCTTCGCCGTTGGCTGTTTTCGCCACGTTGCCGGCTGCCGCATCGCGTGGCCTGGTTTGCCTGGCCGCCCTGGCTGTCTTGGGGCTTGTCGCTCCGGCCGCCTTGCAGGGCCAGGACAAGAAGCCGGCCAACAAGGACGCCGAGGCCGACGCCTACTTTCATGCAACGGTCGCACCGTTTCTGAACAAGTACTGTGCCGACTGCCACACCGGTAAGGACGCCACGGCCGGCGTGCAGGTGGACCTGTTCACCAAGGCCCAGGCTGTCCAGACCTATCGCAAGACCTGGGAACGCATCCTGGTGATGCTCCAGACCGGCTTGATGCCGCCGCCGGATACCGAACGGCCCAAGCAGGCTGAGGTCGAGCCGATCATCAAGTGGGTGCAGCAGCGGCTGGATCACGTCGATTGCGACGGTCCCCGCGTGGTGGGCCGCGTGACCATCCGGCGGTTGAACCGGGCCGAGTACAACAACACGATCCGCGACCTGGTGGGCCTCGACTTCGATCCGGCCGCCGATTTCCCGGCCGACGACGTCGGCTACGGCTTCGACAACATCGGCGACGTGCTGACGTTGCCGCCGATCCTGCTGGAAAAGTATCTCGACGCGGCCGAGCAGATCGTCGACCGGGCGATCATCACGCCCGAGGATCGCCAACCGGTCAAGACGCTGCTCGATGCCAGCGACCTCTCGGGCGGTGGCGAGTGGGCCAACCTGCGTTCGCTGGTCAGCACCGGCGAGGTGTATACCGACTTTGAGTTCACCCACGAGGCCGACTACATCATCCGCATCGAAGCCGGCGCCGACCAGGCCGGCAACGAGCTGGCCAAGATGCAACTGCGGCTGGCGCGTAAGCCCGTCAAGACGATCGAAGTCGACGCGGTGCGCAACGATCCCAAGAAGTACGAGGTCCGCTTCAAGGCGCCCAAGGGCAAGCATCGCCTGGCGGTGGCGTTCCTCAACGACTACTACAAGCCCGACGATCCCGATCCCAAGAACCGCGACCGCAACTTGTACGTCGGTTCGTGGGAGATTGAGGGTCCGCTCGACCTGCCGCCTGCCGAACTCACCGACGTTCACAAGCGGATCATCTTCCTGACGCCCGACGAAAAGCGTCCCGCCGACCGGTGCGCACGCATCATCATCACCAAGTTCGCCGATCGTGCCTGGCGGCGGCCCGTCGCGCCCGCCGAGGTCGACCGGCTGATGCGGCTGTACGAGAAGGGCCGGAAAGACGGCCTGAGCTTCGAGGCCAGCCTGAAACTGCCGCTGCAGGCGATCCTGGTGTCGCCGTATTTCTTGTTCCGCGTGGAGAAGGATCCGCCGCCGGGCGAGGTCCGTCCCTTGAACGAACACGAACTGGCCACGCGGCTGAGCTACTTCCTCTGGAGCAGCATGCCGGATGACGAGCTGCGGAAACTGGCCGATGCCGGCAAGCTGCGGCTGAACCTCGATAACCAGGTGCGGCGGATGCTCCGCGATCCCAAGGCCTGGGCGCTGGTCGAAAACTTTGCCGACCAGTGGCTGCAGATCCGCAACCTGGACACGATCAGCATCGACCGCAGGCGGTTCCCGGCTTGGGGCCGGCCGCTGAAGGAGGCCATGCGGCAAGAAACGCGGCTGTACTTCGAGTACATCATGCGCGAGGACCGCAGCCTGCTGGAGTTGATCGACTCCGACTACACCTTCGTCAACGAAGTGCTGGCCAAGCACTACGGCATCGAGGGCGTGACGGGTGAGGAGTTCCGCAAGGTTTCGCTGGTGGATCGCCGCCGCGGCGGCGTGTTGACTCACGCCAGCGTGCTGACGATTACCTCCAACCCCACGCGCACGTCGCCGGTCAAACGCGGCAAGTGGATCATGGAACAGATCCTGGGCACCGAACCGCCTCCCCCGCCGCCCAACGTGCCCGAGCTGGCAGAAACGGGTCCGCTGAAGGGCACGCTGCGCGAACGGATGGAGCAGCACCGTGCCAATCCCAACTGCGCGGTCTGTCACCTGCAAATGGACTCGCTGGGCTTCGGCTTTGAAAACTTCGACCCGATCGGCGCCTGGCGCGAGAAGGACGGCAAGGACCCGATCGACGCCTCGGGCGAACTGCCCGGCGGCAAGACCTTCGATGGTCCGGCCGCGTTGAAGGCGATCTTGAAGTCCGACAAAGACGCCTTCCGCCGCAGCTTCGCCGAGAAGATGCTGACCTACGCACTGGGCCGCGGGGTGGAGCACGAAGACAGTTGCACAATCGAGGATATCCGCGCGGCCATGGCCAAGGGCGATGACCGGTTCAGCAGCCTGATCCTGGCGATCGTGAAAAGCGAACCGTTCCAGAAGCGGGAAGGACCGCCGATTGCCACGAAGGCCAATCAGGGAAAATAGGTCGTTCAGATAAACCATCGCGGTTGCGCGGACAGCGTCGAGGCAATTTAGGAAAACTGCGCACCGCTCGAAACTGGGACTGGAAAAGTTGTCAACATATTAAGTAAAATCGATGCGTCGAACCAGCCGATGGGAACGACGCCTACCAGAGCAAACCGGGAAGCTCAGGAACGACTCCTCTAGTAGATGGTGAAGCAATGACTCAACCCGGCCGTATCTCCCGACGTACCGTGCTCCGTGGCCTCGGGGCCGCCATTGCCCTGCCTTACCTCGAAGCGATGGCACCGCGTTTGGCCCGGGCGGCCGCCGGCGGCACGGTGAAGTCGCCCACGCGGATGGCTTTCATCTACGTGCCCAACGGCGTGCACATGCCGGACTGGCGGCCCGCTGAGGTCGGCACCCTGACCAACCTGCCGCCGATCATGCAGCCGCTGGAGAACGTCAAGCAGCACGTGACGGTGTTCACCGGGTTGGCTCACGACAAGGCTCGCGCCAATGGCGATGGCCCCGGTGACCACGCCCGTTCGGCCGCGACCTACCTGACCGCCTCGCAGGCCCGCAAGACGCACGGCGCCGACATCAAGGTGGGCGTCTCGGTCGACCAGGTGGCTGCGCAGCGGATCGGCCTGCAAACCCGCTTCCCGTCGCTGGAGCTGGGCATCGACCGCGGTGCCAACGCCGGCAACTGCGACTCGGGTTATAGCTGTGCCTACTCGGCCAACATTTCGTGGCGGACCGAATCGACGCCCGCCGCCAAGGAAGTGAACCCGCGTGCGGTGTTCGAGCGGCTGTTCGGCGACGCCAGCAAGTCGTCGGCCGCCCAGGCCCAGCGGATGCAGAATCGCAAGAGCATCCTCGACTACGTGCTCGAGGACGCCCGCAGCCTGCACAAGACCGTGGGTGTGAACGACCGCCGCAAGCTCGATGATTACCTCTCGAGCATCCGCGAGATCGAAGCGCGGATCCAGCGTGCTGAGAGCGAAGTGATCCCCGTACCCGATCCTTCGTTCCAGCGGCCCGGCGGCATTCCGCGTGCCTACGCCGACCACTGCCGTCTGATGTATGACCTGTTGCTGCTGGCCTTCCAGGCCGACGCCACGCGGATCGCCACCTTCATGATGGCCAACGCGGGCAGCAACCGCAGCTATCCGGAAATCGGCGTGTCCGACGGACACCACTACCTGAGCCACCACGGCAAGAACGCCGAGAAGCAGGCCAAGATCAGCAAGATCAACCGCTTCCACATGGAGCAGTTCGCCTACTTCCTCGAGCGGATGGCCAAGACGCCCGAAGGCGACGGCTCGCTGCTGGATCACAGCATGATCATGTACGGCTGTGCCATCAGCGACGGCGACCGCCACAACCACGACGACCTGCCGATCCTGGTGGCCGGCAGCGGCTCGGGCGCGATGCGCACCGGTCGCCACGTCAAGTTTGAGAAAGAGACGCCGGTCGCCAACCTGTTCATCTCGATGCTGAACTCGGTCGGCGTGAACGTCGATGCCTTCGGCGACAGCACCGGTCCGCTGAGCCAGTTCGCTGGCTAAGCGGCGCCCGGCCTGTTGGGCCCAAGCGTTGAATCCGTTACCAGCGGCCGCGCATCCACCAGCGATGCGCGGCCGCTGCTTTTTTTGCCGATGCGCTCCGCGGGCCGGTTCCCGGCTTCACTTCGCGGGCTAGCCGCAAAACGGGCCATGTACGAGCGGGTCTTGCCGCGCCAGAATAGGCGTTGCCGGGCGTATCACCGTTCTGGCTGCCCGGCGATCTGGTTGCCCGTTGTTCTTGTTGATCGTATTGCCCGCTGTGAATGCCGCCCCCAAACCTCCGACCGATGCTACTGCCCAGGCCGCCTCGCCGCTGCTGGTATCGGTGCTGACGCCGCCAGCCCGGGGCGCGGTCGCTACCGTGGCTCTGGTGGGACCACAGGCGGCCGAGGTGGCCGACCGGCTGTTTCACGCCTCCGGTCGGTGGAACCTGGCCGGTTCGCCGCAGGGCCGGGTGTTATTTGGCCGCTGGGGAAGCGCGCAGGGCGAGGAAGTGGTGGCCTGCCGCGTGGCACCGCAATGCGTCGAGATCCATTGCCACGGTGGCATCGCGGCTTCGGCAGTGCTGGTTCGGTCGCTGGAAGAACAGGGGGCGACCGCCGTAACCTGGGAGCAACTGCTGCGGCAAAGCCCTGCTGCGGCGGCGATCGTGCCGGGCTTGGGTGCCGCCGCCTGCGCAATCCAGATACAAGCCACCGAAGCCCTGGCCGCTTGCACCACGCGACAGGCAGCCAAGATCCTGCTGACTCAGCAGCGTGGGGCCCTGGTAACTGCCGTGCAGGCCGTTCTGGATCACTTGGCCGCTGGCGATGTAGATGCCGCACAGATGGCGATTGAGGCGTTACTTGCTCACGCGTCCCTGGGGCTGCACCTCACGCAGCCCTGGCAAGTGGTACTCGCGGGGCAGCCCAACGTGGGCAAGAGCAGCCTGCTCAATCGCTTGTTAGGCTACGCCCGGGCGATTGTGACCGACCGGCCCGGCACCACCCGCGACACCGTGGCCGAAGCCACGGCCCTGGACGGCTGGCCGGTGACCCTAGTCGATACGGCGGGCTTGCGTGAAGCCGACGATCCGCTGGAAGCCGCCGGGGTGGCGCTCACCCGGCAGGAAGCCGAGCAGGCTGACCTGGTGGTGCTGGTGTTCGATGCCTCGCAGCCGTGGCTGCCGGCCGACCAGCAACTGGTAGACACCTTTCCGGACGCCCTGGTCGTGCACAACAAGCGCGACCTGCTCAACGCGGCCCACGCTTCTTCGCGTCCCGCCGGTTTGCACGTGAGCGCTCTGACCGGCCAGGGGATCGAAGCACTGGCCGCCGCCATCGCCGCGCGCCTGGTACCGACGCCGCCCGCGGATGATGCGGCCGTGCCCTTCACCGCTGGGCAGGTAACGCACCTGGAGGCGGCGCTACGTCATCTGCACCACAATGTGCCGGCCGCCCAGGAAGAGCTCTCGCGGCTGCTCGCAGGTGCATGAGCGTGGGCAGGCTCCCAGTCCGCGGAGTGGCCCTTACCAGTTGCGCTAGTTCAGCGTATCTAAGAAACCTTCCATCTCGCCGGCGGCATGGGCATCGCCGGCAGCCCGAGCGGCCGCAATGCCGCGGGTGATCACCTCGCGAGCTTCGTCGATCCGATCCAACCGGGCCAACTGCTGCCCTGCCATGAAGAACGCCGGCACATACGGCGGGTCGCCCTCCGCCAGCTCATACAGCAGTTGCAGGCTGCGGTCGTGATCGCCTTCCTTGTCCAGTTCCATGGCCAGGCTGTACCGCAGGAACACGTCGCCGGGTTCCTGGGCCAGCATGGCTTCGATCTTTTCGCGTCGCGACATGGTACTTCGCTTGGATCTATGGGAACATAGCCGGGCGGCTCTATCCGCGGCTACTCGATGGCTTCATGGTTTCGTCGGGCGAAGGGGGCAGCCCCCGGCAGTTCAGGATAGAACCCGCCCGCAGCAAACGCAAAGAGCCGGCCCCGCGCCAAGATGTACGCGAGACCGGCTCGTTCGTTGCTCACTTGCAGCCGCACGGTGAAATGGCGCCGTGGGCGATGCGGTGGTTTACAGGTCGCCGGTGATCTTCACCAGCCGGCCGGGCTTCTTGTCCGAGCCTTCCTCGGCGGTGCCGAACTCCAGCACGTACAGGCTGCCGTCCTTGTCGAAGGCCATGGCCGCCGGCTTGTCCAGCGAGACGATCTTCACCGCTTCCACGGTCACGTCGTCGCCTTCCTTCTTGATATCCAGGCGATACACGCCGCCCTGCTTCTCATCCATCCAGGCGAAGTCAGCGGCGTACAGCTTGCCCGACTTGGGGCTGTAGGCCAGCGCGCCGATGTCGAACAGGCCGGTCTCGGCCTTCCAGAGCAGCTTGCCGTCCAGGTCGTACATGGTGAGCAGGCTGTCCTGGGGCACGTTCATCTCGCCCATCTGGCCGACGGCCAGGTTGCCATCGGGGGCCACGGTGATGGCCACCGGAGCGTCCACGCCGACGGCTTCCTTGGTAGCGATGAACGGCTTGAGCTCGCCGGGCTTGCCGTCCCTCACTTCGATCCGGGCGATCCAGCCCTTGGTGTCGTCGCCGTTGCTGGTGACGTAGATGCCCTTGGGGGTGACGGCCAGGCCGTAGAAGTTGCCTTCGCCCTGCTTGGACTCGTCGCCGGGCTTGATCGGGCCGGCTTGGGCCTTCATGTCGTCGGCCTTGATCTTGCCTTCATCGGGCACGTTGTAGAAGCGGACGATTTCCTGGCCGTCGGGCAGGCCGCCGCCGCCCACCACCAGGGTGTTGCGATCGAGGAAGGCCAGGCCCAGCGGGCCGATGTCATACATCGGGCCCTTGCCGTAGATGTCCTTGGGGAAGCCGCTGATGACCACGCTGATCCGCTCATCGCGCGGTGCGCCGGGCTTGTACCGCAACACGCGGAGATGGCCGCTGTCGCTGATGAACACGTGGCCGGTTTCCGGCTGGATGGCAATGCCGCACGGGTTGTAGAGGTTGGTGACCAGCGGCTTGACTTCCACCTTGGGGGCTTCCGCCGAGGCGGAATGGGTTCCACCCGCGACCAAAAGGGCCGCCGCGGCCAGACAAAACAGATGCTTCATGGTTTGAAATCTCCTGAGGTGGTTTGTCCTGCGGATGCCGACAAAGCCCTGTGACGCGCCCGGCCGACACCGCCGCAGCAAGCCGCCAGCGGTGGGCACAAGGCACCCACGCCAACCGCGGGGAACAGGGCCACCACGGTTGCACCTACGGTGCTTATGGTACCGCGCCCATGGCGCACCGCCAGCACGACGCGATGGGCCGGCGTGCCTCGGCCAGACTGGCAGGCGCGGACGCCTCCGGCGATCCTGCATCACCTGCCAAGCGAGGGGCCAGGGCCGGCCGTAGTTGACCGCATTCAGAAGGCGGAAACAAGCCCTGGACGGCGAAAAGTGTCAGCTACAGGTTGAAGATTTCCCGCGCAGGTGTGGTCCACGCGGCCGTCGGGCACGTGCTGCCGCGTGGCAGCCTTGCCCACCAGGCGCGGGCAACAGCCCACGCGCACCGGCTCCCAGCGATACGCCACCACGATGGAGGGGCTGTCGGGTACGGCGAAGTTCTCGCCATTTCGAGAGTTAGGAGCCGGTTTCAGGTGGTTTGGACTGCCGGAGCCTTATAAAATAACGCTTCCTTGTCCGCAGTCTCGTCCACGCTGGTGGTCGGCAACTCCAGCCAGATCGCTGTCGCAGCCATGCTAGATATGGATCGGGGGAAGGGCTTGCGCGTGACCATCCGCTCGCTTTACCGGAGCTTCCGTCCCATCGCAGCTCGACTTGCGGTGCCCAAGGGGGGATAGGTCCGCGGTATGATCGTCGTCCACGAATTGACCAAGCGGTTCGGCGAGTCCGACGAGATCGTCGCCGTCGACCGGATCTCATTCCAGGTCCGCCCCAGCGAAGTGTATGGCCTGCTGGGCGCCAACGGTGCCGGCAAGACCACCACGCTGCGCATGATCGTGGGGCTGCTGACGCCCACCTCGGGCTATGCCGAGGTCGACGGCGTCCGCAGCGACCAACAGGCCGACGACGTCAAACGCCGCATCGGCCTGGTCTCCACCAGCGCGGGGCTGTACCAGTGGCTCTCGCCGCGGGAGATGCTGGAGTTCTTCGCCGACCTGTACGGCATGTCGGCCGAGCAGACGGCGGTCAACCTGGCACGCATCGCCGACGTGCTCGACCTGCACTCCTTCCTCGACCGGCGGTGCTCCACGCTGTCCACAGGACAGAAGCAACGCGTCAACCTGGCCCGGGCCCTGATGCACGATCCGCCGATCATGCTGCTGGACGAACCCACCCGCGGCCTGGACGTCGTCGGCAGCCAGGTGGTGTTCGACTACATCGCCCACCTGCGGCAACAAGGCAAGGCCGTGATCGTCAGCACCCACCAACTGGACGAAGCCGCCCGGCTGTGCGACCGGTTCGGGCTGCTGCACCGCGGCCGCATGGTGGAAGAGGGCACGTTCGACGAGCTGTGCGCCAGGACAGGGTGCAACAACCTCGTCGAGATCATGATGCGTTACGTCCGCGGAGATGAGGCACTTCGGGAGTCCGTTACTGCATGAGTTCAAAGGCTCTCGCCGGCGAACCGCGGCGGAGGGCCTGCTTTCCTGCTGAATGTGCCGTATGTCTCAATACGATGGGCAGAGCGATGGCTCGGCCGCAGCCCCCGCTACGCCGCGTCCTCGCCGCTTCGTGGGGCGATTGACGCGGCTCACGCTGAAGGAGCTGCGTGAGATCCTGCGCGACCGCCGCACCATCATCACGCTGGTGCTGATGCCGCTGTTGGTGTATCCGCTGCTGGGCGTGGTCTTTCAGAAGTTCGTGCTGACCCTGCCCGGCCGCAACGCCAAGTACGTGATCGGCTACGGCGATCGCCGGGCGCACTTCATGCTGGCCAGCTTCTTCAGCCAGGCCGAACAGCAGTTGCACGAGCTGCGCAAGGAGGGCGAATGGCCGCTGCCGCCCCAAGATCAGTCGCAGATGGAACTGCTCACCGACTTCATCAAACACGGTGATCCGCCGCTGGAACAGTTGGTGGGCGAAGGCGCGTTCGACGTGGGCGTGCGCACGCGGCCGCTGCTGGATTCCGCGTCGGGCGGCCCCCCTGGCCAGCCCCGATTCGAGATCGAACTGGTCTACCAGCGCGAATCCCCATCCAGCATGGCGGTCTTGCAACACATGCAAGCCCGCATCCTGGCCTGGCAGAACTACCGCGAGCAGCTCCGCATGCTGCGACAGTATCTGCCGTACCTGCCGGCCGTGGGAGGTTCCGGGCTGATCGGGTTGGCACGGGAGGAAAGTCTGCGCGAACCGCTGCAACTGCGGTTCGTGAACGTGCCCAACCAGAGCCGCGACGTGTACGGCATTTCGCTGGCCACGGTCATTCCGTTGATCCTGATCCTGATGACCATCACCGGCGCGGTGTACCCGGCCATCGATCTCACAGCGGGCGAACGCGAACGCGGCACGCTCGAAGCCCTGGTGGCGGCGCCGTTGCCGCGGATGGCGCTGCTGTTTGGCAAGTACGTGGCCGTGGTGGCGGTCGCCCTGCTGACCGCAGTGGTCAACCTGGTGGCGATGACGATCACGATCAAGACCGTCGGGCTGGGCCAGGCGCTATTCGGCCAGTCGGGCCTCTCGCTGCAATCCATCCTGCTGGTGCTCGCCCTGCTGGTGATGTTCGCCGTCTTCTTTTCGGCGGTGCTGCTGGCGGTGACGAGCTTTGCCCGCAGCTTCAAGGAGGCCCAGGCCTACCTGATCCCGCTGATGCTGCTGTCGCTCACGCCGGGCGTGATGAGTCTGCTGCCGGGCACGCGGCTGGAAGGCACGTTGGCCGTGGTACCGCTGATCAACATGGTGCTGCTGGCCCGCGACGTATTCGCCGGCGAGGCACAATGGGGCTACGGCATGGTGGCTGTGGTTTCGACCGCCTTGTACGCCGCTGCCACGCTGGCCATCGCGGCCAGGATCTTTGGCACCGACGCCATCCTCTACGGCAGCAGCGGCACCTGGGGCGAGTTGTTGCGTCGCCCCCGGAAAGAAACCGCTTCGCCCACCGTGCCGATGGCGATGCTGTCCCTGGCTTTGATCTTTCCGCTGTACTTTGCCGCCCAAGGAACGGTGGCCGGCGGAGGATTGAACTCGGTTACGAGGCTCGCCCTGTCCGCGATACTGACGGCGCTGTTGTTTGGCGGAATGCCGCTGCTGGTGGCGGTGCTGCGTCGGGTGCGGCTGCGTTCGGCGTTTGGCTGGCGGCGTTCGCCGCTGCTCGCCTACCTGGGAGCAACCATCCTGGGCCTGACGCTTTGGCCCGTTGCCCACGAGGTGTATCTGCTGGGCAAGAAGCTGGGCCTGACCAGCTTCGACCTTGCCTATCTCCAGCAGTTCAACGACCATGTCCGCGAACTGGCGCTGGCCCCGTCGTGGCTGTTTCTCGCCGCGATGGCGTTCTCGCCGGGCATCTTCGAAGAATTGTGCTTCCGCGGCTTCACGTTCGAGGCCCTGCGCACGCGGCTCTCAGGCTGGGGTACCATCGTGGTCAGCGCGCTGCTGTTTGGCGTGTTCCACGTGATCAGCTCCACGCTCGCCACCGAACGGTTGCTGCCCAGCACCCTGATGGGCCTGATCCTGGGCTGGGTCGCGTGGCGGGCCGGCAGCGTCAAACCAGGCATCCTGCTGCACGTGTGCCACAACGGCTTCTTGATGTGCTTTGCCCTGTATCAATTGGGCCGGTTCGGACGGATCGCCATTGTGGAGCGCGTGCTGCGATCCTTAGGCCTGCGATCGCACACGGTGCTCGAAGAAGTGGAACACCTGCCGACGCCGCTACTGCTGATTGGCATCATCGGCCCGTTGATCGGCTTTCTGATCGTCTACTTGGCGACAGCCCGCCGCGGCGAGAATCAAAGTGCCCCGCAAGAGGAACCGATGACGGGCTAAGTCGGCGGCAAGCGGCTGTTATGGCGTGGCAGGCGGCGGCTCCCGAGGATCAAACTCCGGAGCCACGCTGTCGCTGAGCGCCGCGGCTTCAGGCCGCAGCGGTGCCTGGTGGCTGTCGTCGCTGCCGGCAACGATCCGGCCATCGGCCGTGATGGCGTGTACCAAGTCCACGAACAGGATGCGGTCGAATGTCACGCCCAAGGTCGGGCTGTGAAAGTTCCGCATCTCGTGCGCACCGCTGTACGCCACCTGGTCGCCGACTTGAACATCGATGTGGGGCGCGGCAATCCAGTAACTGGAGTCCGGCGCATCCATCAGCTCCAGGTACGTGTACTTGTCCACGTGCTTCACCGTCCGCACCACGTGCGGCGGATCGAGTTTGTGGACCGCGGGCGGCTGCCGAGGCGTCTGGTCGCTTGTGCCAAACCGCACATAGGCGGTCGCGGCCGTGACGCACAGCAGCACGGCCAGAATCACGCTCCAGTTGCGGACGGCGGTCGACACGTGTTACCTGCGCGGTGCTGGGATGACGGGGCAGCTTACCGTTGGCCGGCCACCAGCGGCGGCAACGCGTTCTGCCCGTCCTTATGCACGATCCAGATGTTGCGGAAGCGGACCGGGTCGCCGTGATTCTGCAGCAAGATGGGCAGCGGCTGCGGCCCCTCAGGCTGGCCGGCACCGGTCTTGGTGATCAGCTCCACGTCGTTCTGCACCGGCACGCCGTTGAGACGCACGGTGATCCGGGCGTTCTGAATCTTACGACCTTCGGCATCGAACCGGGGAGCCTGGAAATCAATATCGTACGTCTGCCAGGACAGCGGCGGCAGGCACATGTTGATCGACGGCGGACGCTGCCGGTACAAGCTGCCGCAATCGTTGAACTGCGGTTCCAGGCCAAACGAATCGAGAATCTGCACCTCGTACCGACGCTGGATGTAAACGCCGCTGTTGGAGCGGGCCTGGCCGCGAGCGTCGGGCATGAACGGGAGCTTGAACTCCAGGTGCAGGTGGAAATCGCCCACCGGATCGCGCGTGGTGGGGCCTTCCATCAGCAGACCATCTTCGGTGAGCTTGGCGCCGACGAACTGCTCGGTCGACGTTCCGTCGAACAGCACCACGGCGTTGGGGGGCGGCTGCAGCCCCAGCGTGGCGCTGCGGCGATGGACTTTCTTGAGCAGGCCCAGCAGCGTGTCGGAGCCATTCTCGCGAATCCAGACCGTGCCGGGCATGATCACGCCGTAGCGTTTGGGGCCCCTGAAAACGGCAAGGTTGCCCTGCCGGACGCCCTCGTACTCGACGCGGTCCACACCGTTCCAGCCGTCGCCGGGCAAGCCACCCGCGAATTCGACCGCGCGGAACTTGCCACCGCCCAGGGCGATGACCTGAAGGCCCACGCGCTGCTGCCGGTAACCGCCGGAGATCAGGCCGCCGTACTCGCCCTGCAGTTGGAAGTCGATGCCGGCTTCGGCCTCGTTGGTGTAAGCGGCGGGCTTGGCCGGTTTGGGCTTGGGCTGCTTGGCGGCATCGGCTTGTCCCCAGGCCGGCGTTGCAGCGCCGCACGCCCACGCAATCACCAGCAACCAGCACAGCGTTCGCATCGATCGACTCCCTCGACGGGACCACAGGCGGCGATGAACCACAGCGGCAGGAGTTTTCCCAGACCCCCTGCAAACTCCCCAGCTTAATGAGAAGCCGAGGGCGATGGAAGTTTCCGCCGCCGAGGATCGCCATGCCGGGCGGCACCGCCAACGGCCGGTGATCAGGTCCCTCGCCGTGCGGCATCGAGCGAATAGGTGGGGTCGGCGCCGTCCCACGTCACATCGCCCGAGGGGCCGTAAATGGCCGGCACGTGGCAACCGGCCAGCCGCAGCCACGACTGCACCTGCGTGCGATGGTGACAGGTGTGCAGTACCCGCCGCCAAAAGATCCAGATCCGCTGCCGCTTGCGACCGCCGAAGAAGTCCCGCTCCTGCAACCACCACGTCGCGGAGGCTGCGGCAAGCTGAGGCAACCGCCCGCGTACCTGCCAAAGGTACTTGTCGATGTAGGCCTGCGTCGGCGGCGATTCGCCTTCCGGCAACAAGGCCTCGACGGGTGGTTCGTGCGTGCCGACGAATTGGGCAAAGAACCGCCGCTCCGAAAGAAGCTGGTGGACCATGATGGTCCGCACGGTGTTGGCCTTGGGGTGCGGCGTATAGTCCAGCGCCGCGTCTGGTACCGCCCGCCACATGCTCGCCGTCTTGTTGGCTTCGCTAACGTACGTGGTAACCACGTGTTGAAAGACGGGCTCGGCCGCGACCGGGATCTCGTCGTCGGGAATCGCCACATACTCGTACTGCATGGCGGGACTCCTGGTAGCTGGGTGCCAACCGACCATCGCGAACCACGTCCGGCAGGATTCATACCGGCAGCGTGCAGGTCAGCCCGACGGCTTCGTGTCGCGGCCAACGAATTCCCTTGGCGGCGATAAAGCTCAGCACGTCGTACCCGGCGGCAACCAGGTGGCGGGCCCCAATGCCGGAAGCGCATGCCAGGTCGACCACCAGGCCCGATTCAATGGCGGCGGCGCGCAGTTCACGGAGCAGGCCTGGAGCCGAGCCCGCGGCAAACCCGCCTTAGCCCACGTCGTGGATGTAGACTAGGTCAGCCTGGCAGGCCGCCGCGCGATCCATGCCTGCTCCCGCGAAAAATGGACTGCTGGATCGGCGCGCCGGGGCGCGGAGCTAGTTGCGGCCAGCCGGCCAGGGCACGGTTTCGGCGGTTGCCGGATCCGCGGCAGCCGGGGGCAGGCTCGCTTCGTCGAGCATTTCGACCACGTTGCCCGAGGGATCGGCCACGTACGTCGACCGCGTGCCGTCGCGGTGTTCCTTCAGCGGGCCAAAGCGGCCGGCATCGGGCACTGCAAAGCCCAGGTGGGGCGGATGCTGGTTCGGCACGACCAGGGCCAACTGCACGTTGGCAAATTGGAGCATCGCCCAGGTGTCATCCTCGTACACCACCTCACAACGAAAACGCTCGCGATACCAGCGCAAGGTTTCCGGCAAGTTATGGGTGACGACGGCGATGTGGTGCAGCGCATCCAGTTCCGCCGCGGGCCGCTGTGCATCGTTCATAGGGCAGAATCAGGGGGGGCAGGTAGCCAGGGGCGGGGAAGCCGCGGCCTGCAAGCACCAGGCCGGCGGATGCTAACTGCGGCGAAAGCCGCGACCATCTGTTACAAGTATTGCGATTTACCCCTCGGGGGAAAACCGCAGTTAACGAAGGACAACATCGCAGTAGGCCAAGTTCACGGCAAAACGAGGCCAATGGCCCACGTATCCCTGCATTGCGCCTGCGGTTCTGGTTGCGGCGGCCGGACAAAACCCGTACATTCGGGAACGCGTTTCTCGTGCCGTCCCTCCGGTTCCTTGCCCCCGCCAGCGGATGAAGCCGCACCGATTCTCGGGTCTGTTTGCCACACTGTTCGACGCCGCCGTCGTGGTTGCCGGTCGCGAATCGGCCAACGCGGTGCTCGTTTCTTTGGACGGCCCCACCAATTGGGAGGAACTTCGGAACCGGGGCGGTGATGTCAAGCTGATCGTCGTCGCCGATCGCCCCGAAAAGCTCGAAGGCGCCCAGCAGGCAGGCCTGCACCAAGTGGTGCTCGACATGGAGGAGAGCCCGATCTACGAGAAGCTCTCCCAGGCGCTTTTGGAAGCCGTGGCCGACGAAATCCTGGAACCGGGCGCCCGCGTTATCGCCCTGTACAGCGGGTTCGAAGCCGGCGAGATCGACAGCCTCAGCCTGATCGAACTGAGCGACCACCTGGGCCGGCTGACCGTGCGCGACCTGCGGAAGCTGGAAACCAGCGTACCGCTGGACACGCTTCAGATTGTGGTCAACCTGGCCCTGGAAATCGGCCGCGAGGGACGCGAAGGCAAACCGGTCGGCACACTGTTTGTCGTGGGCGACCACCGCAAGGTGCTGGCGTCGACCCACTCGCAAGGCTTCGACCCGGTCAAAGGCTACAGCCGCAAGGACCGCAACCTGCGGTCGCCCCGCGTGCGCGAAGGCATCAAAGAGATCGCCCAAATTGACGGGGCGTTCATCGTCTCGGCCGATGCCACGGTGCTGGCCGCGTGCCGGTACATCGATGCACCGGCGACCGATATCACGCTCAGCAAGGGCCTGGGTGCCCGTCATTGGGCGGCGGCCGCCATCAGCCGTGCGACCAAGGCCATCGCCATTGCCGTCAGCGAAAGCACCGGCACGGTGCGCATCTTCCAGAACGGCCAGGTGGTGCTGCGGATCGAACCGTTCCGCCGGCCGATGAAGTGGCGCGACTTCGACTTTGAGCCGCCGGAAACCGTGTAACGCCCCGCGGTGCTGAAACTCGCCCACCTCGGGCACCGCGGCCAACTAGACTTGGGCGGCTTCGCGATACAGCCCCGCGGTTTCGATGTACTTCTCCACCGCGCGGGGCGTCTGGTAACGGATGCTGCGGCCCTCGCGCACCCGGCGGCGAATCTCCGAGCTGCTCAGCTCGATGCTCGGCATGTTCACCATCAGGCTGCGGAAGGTTTCCAGCCGCTGCGGCTCCACCAGCGGGGCCAAGACATCCCAGTTGAGTTGGCTGCCCGCTCGCCCCACGGCCACCGGAGTGGCTAGTTGCAGCACCTTTTCAGGGTGACGCCAGTTGGGCAGGTCTACCAGCGTGTCGGCCCCGATCAGCAGGAACAGTTCGTCGTCGGGCCGCTGCTCCTTGATCGCCTGGAGCGTTTCCCAGGTGTAGCTCACGCCGCCGCGTTCGATTTCGGCCAGGCACACCTCAAACGCATCGTGTCCGCCGATGGCCAGGCGCAACATCTCCACCCGCTTTTCGGCAGGCGTCAGTTCGCGCGATTGTTTATGCGGAGGCTGGGCCGCCGGCACGAACCAGACGCGGTCGAGCCCGACCGCTTCGCGGCAGTATTCCGCCAGCAGCAAATGCCCCAGATGGATGGGGTCGAACGAACCTCCGAAAATGCCCAGCCGCACGCAACTCTCCTGGTGGTCGCAATCAATGAGGTCAAACGGGTTGCGGCGCCGCGCCGGCCGCGGGGAGGAACAGCAACCATCGGCCAGGTGTCCGGCACGTCCGCCGGCTTAGGCCGCGCCAACCCGAGCCAGATCGTCGGCGGTCACGCGGATCACGCGGCAAAAGCCGGTGTGCAACCGCTCGTACTCCAGCTCCGACGCCGCCTGCGGCTGCGCATGCAGCAGTTGCTCAATCCGCTCACGCTGGGCTTCGTCCCAGTGGTCGTACTCGTCGGGCCAGATGGTCCGGGTTTCCACAACCAATGCTTCGCGGTAGGGATCGAATTCGTTGGCCATGGCGATCAGCGGACGGTTGAAGGGGGAAGGTGATTCGCACACGCGCCGCGTGCGAAGTCGGCCGACAGGTCGCAGCAATGCCATGCGCCCCCTGCCAGCGCGGGGGGCTCGCTAGCGCCGAAGCACTGTGCGATGAGTATAATGGACCCGCCTGCAAAAGAAAGCAGGCCGGCCGGCGACGCTGGGGGGAGCGCTCGCCGGCCGGTCTTGTGTCCCGGCGTGATTCTCGTCAATTTGACCGCCGTTTGCTCCCCAACGCTCTCCCTGGTTTGCCCCCCGCCATGCCCGACAACAACTCGCCCCACTTGGACCCGTTGGATGACGCCCAGGGGCCGTCTCAGTGCTCGGGCATGTCGACCACGGGCAAGATCACGGTGGTGGCGATCATTGGCATCGCCGTGGCCCTGGGGCTATTCAACTTCGTCTATCAGCAGCGCCGTACCGCGCGCAGCGTGGCGTACTGGGGGCCCGCCCATCGAGCGCTCATCGTGGGCGAGCAGGTTGAAGTGCTGCTGCTCGAAGACGCCGCAACGCCTCAAACCGAGCCCATCGAGGGTCAGGTGCTTCAGGTTGGCTCTCGGCACTACCGTGTAGCCCAAAGCAAAGACGGCAATGGCGTGCGTGGCCTGCTGCACGTGCGCAGGGCACTGCTCGATGACGGCACCTATCGCTGGGAACCACAGCCGCCCGCGGAACCGCCGGTCTATCGGTACGCGCTTCGCTTTGCCAACGAAGCCGAGCAACCGCCGCGCCCGGCCGGCCCGGCGGCCGTCGTGCTATTCAATCGCGACGGTACTTGGATTCAGTCGCTGGATCGCCCGGAACCTCTGGCGGTGCGCAACAACGATCAGGGCGTACCACCATTTGCCGCCTTCCTGGCCGAGCAATTCCAGGAAGAAAAAGACTCTACCCGCGCGACCAACGATTGAGGCCGGCGGCCGTTGAAGGGTTCGTTCGTCAGAACGCGATCAGTAGTCTTCCTGGCTGCCGTCGGACTGATCGCTGCTGGGGCGCCGATCGAGAAAGTACGGCCGCCGCACCGCCGTGCGTCGGACCGCCGCGGTTTCGCCATCTTCAGCCGCGTGAAACCGCAGCATCCATGAGCCCAATCGGCGGCTGGATTCTTCGGCAGCGCGTTCCATCCCTGGTAGCTCCTTGCGGGCGTCGTTAGCGGCCGTGAGTGGCCACGGCCGGCGCCGCAATCTGGAGGGCAAAACGGTCCATCTTGCTGGGGCGTGTCCGACAGGCGGCCCAGCGGCGGTCAGTGTATCAGCCGGCCGCCGCGTCGGCCAAGCCATATCCCGTTTGCGGCGGCGCCGTCGATGCCATCGCCCGCAGCATTGCTGGCAGGCGCAAGCTCAACATTCCCGGCGTCATCGGCATTCTCGTTCAAGTTTCTCAAGCCCGCGTGAGGTCCGTCCGATAATCCTGCCGGGCGCGGGAACGTGGGCGTGCGAAGTCGCCGCCCACATTGACCGCTCCCATGTGACCATTGCCCTCATTTCGCCGGAAGCCTTCGACCATGCCTCAGCACGTGCAGCCTGCCCAGCCCATCTGCGACCTGGCCCATCGCGGCGAAGTCCTGGCGGCCGCCTTGGAAGTCTGGGCGCGGAGCCAACCGCAGCAGGTGGCGGCATTGCTGGCGCAATGGATCGACAGCGAGCAGGCCGACGCCGGTCAGCCGTCGTAACGGCGCCGCGCAGCCTCAGAGCCGCTGGCATGCTTCCGGTCCCGCTGTCCCGCAGTCTCATTCGCGGCATGGATCAGTAGAAAGGTGCCCATGTCCTCAGCAGGTGGCAATCTCCGCCAGGCCGCCGTGGTGCTGATGAGCCTTCCGCAGGACGAGGCGGCAAAGATCCTGGCCAAGCTGTCACCCAAGCAGATCGAAAAAATCTCGGTCGAGATCGCCCGGCTGGGAACCGTAACCGCCGAGGAGCAGGAGAACGCCATCAAGGCGTTCGCCAGCGTGAACCCCAGTCACTTGGGATTCGAGGCGCACGGTTTGGAAGTCGCCAAGGGACTGGTCGAAAAGGCCCTGGGCCCCAATGCCGAGCCGACCATCGAGAACGTGCGGCAGCAGATCGAGGCCGTACCGTTTGGCTTCTTGAACAAGATCGATAGCGAAAACCTGCTCACCTTCATCATCGATGAGCACCCGCAAACGATCGCGCTGATCCTCTCGCACGTCAAACCGGCCAAGGCGGCGGCCATCGTGGCGGCGCTCCCGCCCGACAAGCAGTTGGCGGTGATCCGCCGCATCGCCAATATGGGCCAGACCAACCCGGAGATCATCTCCGAAGTCGAACAGGCCCTCGAAGCCCGAATGGCCAACCTGATGAACCAGCAGTTCGAGCATGCCGGCGGCGTGGAAGCGGTGGCCGACATCTTGAACGTAACCGGGCGCGGCACGGAGCGGGCGCTGCTCGAGAAACTGGCCCAGGACGATCCCGAGCTGGCCGACGAAATCCGCCGCTTGATGTTCGTGTTCGAGGACATCGCCAAGCTGTCGAACAAGGACGTGCAGGCGGTGCTCAAGAATGTCGAAACGTCGCAGTGGGCCATGGCCCTCAAGGGCGTGCGCGACGAGATCAAGCAGGTGGTGCTCAGCAACATGTCCACCCGCGCGGCGCAACTGCTCCTGGAAGAAATGGAGTACCTGGGCCCGGTCAAGCAGTCCGACGTCGAAGCCATGCAGCAGCAGATCGTGGACGTGATCCGGCGTCTGGAAGACGCGGGCGAGATCACCGTCCACGGGGCCGACGAGAACGAAACACTCATCACCTAAGGCGGTTTGGCCCTGCTGCCGTGTTGGCTTAGGCGGCAGATGCTTGGCACGCGGCTACCCCCGCTGGCGGTCCTTCGCCCCGGGTGGCCGATGGCGTAGAATGGCCGGAACGAAGCCATTCTCTCCCTCCTTAGGGTAGCGGCCGGTTGTTCGCCCCCGGGTGCCAGAAATTGCCGGCGGCGAGGCTGCTTCCCGCCGACGCCTGGAGTGCCCGGCATGACCGATCCTCAGCCCAGCCCCCAAGAGCCCCAGTTGCCCGAGAACGCCGCCCAGCCCCAAGGCACCGGCGAACCGGCCGACCAGGCTGCCGGCGGTCCGCTGTCGGAAGACCGCATCCGCGAAGAGCTCAAGCAGGTGGTCGATCCGGAGCTGTTTGTGAACGTGATCGACCTGGGCCTGATCTACCAGGTGGACCTGCTTCCGGCGGAGGACGAGCCGGGCAAGACCGACATCGCCATCGAAATGACGCTCACCAGCCCCGCCTGCCCGGCCGGGCCGCAACTGATCCAGCAGTGCAAGAACGTGCTGGGCCGGCTGGAGGGCGTGCGCGATGTGAACGTGCGGCTGGTGATGACCCCGCCCTGGACGCCCGACCGCATGACCGACGAAGCCCGGGACCAGCTTGGCATTTTCTAAGCCCGCGGTGCCCGGCATTTTGTCGCCCCCCAGGCGGTGCCGCTGTTGGCGTGGATTGTCCGCCGGGGGCTGGTTCAAGGCCGCGGCGGCGGCTATCTTCGTCTGTTTCGGGACCGCTCGCTTCACGCTATTTGGTTAACCGTTGCCTCCCATGTTCGACTTCACGCCTCGCCACGATTTCCTGATCGGTATCGATTCCGACGGCTGCGCCTTCGACACCATGGAGCTGAAGCACAAGGAGTGCTTCATCCCCAACACGATCAACTACTACGAGTTGCAGGCGGTGAGCAAGTACGCCCGCGAGGCGGCGGAGTTCGTCAACCTGTACTCCAAGAGCCGGGGCATCAACCGCTTCCCGGCGTTGATCGAAACACTCGAATGGCTGCAGAAGCGGCCCGAGGTGGTTGCCCGCGGCGTGAACATCCAGATCCCCGCCGGACTGGTGCGGTGGATCAAGGAAGAAACCAAGCTGGGCAACCCGGCCCTGGAAGCCGCCGTGAACGCCACCGGCGACCCCGACCTGAAGCAGGCTTTGGCCTGGTCCAAGGCGGTCAACGAGTCGGTGGCCCAGATCGTCCGCGGCTGCCCGCCGTTCCCGTACGTGCGTGAGAGCCTCGAGAAGCTGACCGGCAAGGCCGACTTGCTGGTGGTTTCGGCCACGCCCAACGAGGCCCTGCACAAGGAGTGGGAAGAGCACGGCATCGCCAAATACGTGGCGGCAATTTGCGGCCAGGAAGTGGGCACCAAGAAGGAAACCCTGGCCCTGGCGGCCAAGTACCCGGCCAATCACACGCTGATGATCGGCGACGCCCCCGGCGACCTCAAGGCGGCCCAGGCGAACAACGCCCTGTTCTTCCCGATCAACCCGGGCCACGAGGAGCAGAGCTGGAAGCGATTCTTCGAGGAAGGCATCGACCGCTTCCTGAACGGCACCTTCGCCGGCGAATACCAGCAGCAGTTGCTCGACGAGTTCGACCGCTACCTGCCCTCGACCCCGCCCTGGCAGGCCTAACCAATCGGCTGCGGCAGGCACGTGCGCACCACGGGCTGTGGCCCGGATGCTCGTATCCGCGGAATGCAGCTGCGCGCTGTGAATTCGCCGGCGTGCCACGGCTGTTTCAGCCGTGCTGAGTAACCGCCATCGACCTGGGGTTCCTGCTCCGCGAAGTGGCCCTTACGGGGGACGGCCCTACGAACGCTGTCGCAAGATTTCGTAGCACAGCACGGCAGCGGTGGCCGACACGTTCAGGCTGTCGCCCACACCCAGCATCGGCAGCCGCACGGCGGTCACGCCTTCGCCCTGCCAGAGCGGCGAAAGCCCTTGCGCTTCGTTGCCGAGCACAATCGCGCAGGGGCCGCGAAAGTCGGCCTGGGTGTAAAGCTGCGAGCCTTCCACGCGGGCGGCATAGATGGCCACGCCCGAGGCTTTGAGCCACGCCAACAGTTCCTCGGCGGGTGCGGCCGCCAGCGGCAGGGCAAAGATCGCCCCCAGGCTCGCCCGCACAGCGTTGGGATTGTAGAGGTCCGTTGCACCTTGCCCGGTGACGATCAGCCCGGTCATCCCGGCGGCGTCGGCCGTGCGCGCCACAGCGCCCACGTTGCCGGGCTTTTCCACACTTTCGAGCACCACCAGCGCCGTGCGCTCGTTCACGGTGATGCCGTCTAACCCCAGCGGCGGCGTCACGGCGACGGCAACCAGCCCTTCGTCGCGCTCGCCGAAGGCCAACTTTTCGAGCACCGGCGGCGGAACATCAAAGCGAACCTCAGGGCAACGCTCCGCCACCAGGGCCAGGGCCGCTTGGGCCTCGGGCGTGCGGCACCGCGGCTCGCACACAAACACTTCTTCGAGCTGGATGCCCGCGGCAATGGCCCGCGACAGTTCGCGGCCGCCATCGATCAGAAACCGGCCCTGCTTGGTGCGTTGGCGGCGATCGCGCAGCTTGACGGCGCGTTTGACCCGCGGGTTCTGGACGCTGTGGATGTACGCCATGGCCGGGCCGGCAGATGGCCGCTGTGAACGTGTTTAGTTGTGATGGATCAGCAGAATATCGCCGTCCTGCACCACGTAATCGCGGTGTTCCTGCCGCATCAGGTTTTGGGCTTTCACCTCGCGCTCGCTGCCTAGCCGCACCAGGTCTTCCACACGCATCACCGATGCCCGAATGAAGCCCTTGGCCAAGTCGGTGTGGATGCCGGCGGCCGCGTCCAGGGCCGTGCCACCGATGGGCAGCAGCCAGGTGCGGACTTCCTTCTCGCCAGCGGTGAAGAAGGTGAACTGCCCGGAAGCCAGCATGATCTGCCGGATGACTTCTTCCTTGCGCGGCCCCAGGAGCTGCATTTCGGCCTCGAATTCCTTGCGGTCCTCGGGACTCATCTTGCCGAGCTCAACCTCCAAACCAAGCTGCGACACGATCACCGGCGTGCCCTCGGGCACCACGCGACGATACTGGTCCAGGTCGGTTTCGTCGTCGGCCACGTTCACGACCACCAGCCGCGGCTTCTCGGTCAGCAGGCGGAACGAGCGGGTGGCCCGGCGCTGATCCTCGGTCATTTCCGAGGTCGGCACAAACTCGCCGTTTTCCAGCTTGGCCTGCAGTTCCTCAAGGGCAGCCAGGTCGGCCAGTTCCTGCTCGCGGTTGGGACGCGGCTTCTTGGTCGACTCGCGCAACCGCTCGACGCGGCCGGTGACGATCTCCAGGTCGGCCAGCAACAGGTCCTCGGCGAAGCTGTTGAGCTCCTTGGCGGCGTCGGCCCCGGAGAACGCGGGGATCACCATCACCAGGCAGCCGGCCTCGCGAATCAGCCCCAGCCGAGCGGCATTGCCCTGGTGATCGCGGCTTAAACCCGGCGTATCGACGATTTCCAGCGCGGCCTGGGTGACCTTCTTGGGCTTGTAGATGGCACACAACTGTTCGATGCGCTCGTCGGGAATGGGCGCCATGGCGCTTTGGCCGGTGTGCGCCATCGCCGGGTTGGCAGGCTCGCCCGTCAACCACTCAAACAGCGTGCTCTTGCCACTTCCTTGATATCCAACCAGGCCGATCTTCATTGGGGGGGCGGGTCTGAACGGTGTCTTGGGAGGGAGGACGCCGGGCGGAACTTCCACGCCGGGGGCCGCAACCGCAGCCGGATTTGTTCTACCCCTTGGCCGGTAAAGCTGTCCAGGGCCGCAGGACGAGGGAATGGGGGTGAAATCACGTCAAATGCGAGCAGTGCCGCTGGAGTGGCGGTGGGCTCGCCGGGGCGCCGCCTGGCCCGCCTCGAAAGTCCAGCTACACGATCAAAGTCCCCCGGCGACACACGCCCCGAGCCCCGGCGCGCGAGCCGGGGCACGTGCGCCTTCGCGGGCGGAAAACCGCTGCTACCCGGCGGGGAACAATTCGTCGCGCCGCAGTTCCTGGAGCCGCCGCGTGCCGCCGCATATGGCCAGGTAATCGTGAAAGTCGCTCACGCCAAAGATGTGCTTCTCCAGGAATGCCTGGAACGTATCCAGGTCGCGTTCGGCCTGGAGCCAGGCTTTCAAATGCTGCTCGTCGGAGAAGTACTCGTACGGCATATTCGCCGGGTAGCTGCCAAACGGTACCTCGCACACCGCATCCACGCAGTAGTACGGAATGATTGTCTGCGAGGGATCGCGGCGAATCTCCTCCTCGGGGATCAACCGTTCGCAGGTGATGATCACCTTTTTGGCCGCCCGGGCCAGGTCGAAGTCGGCTACCGTGGTGCCGCGAATCCGGCAGTTGCCGTAGCGGTCGGCCTCGTGGACGTGAATGATCGCCACGTCGGGCGAAAGCGCCGGCAGCGCCGCCAGTTGCTGCCCGGTGAAGGGGCAGGTCACCGTTCGCGCCGCGCTGCGGTTGAAGGTATCGGTGCCGAGCATCACGCGCACCGGCAGGAACGGCACGCCCATCGCCGCCGCTCGGAACCGTACCGCCAAGGCGTAGTTCGACCACTCGGTGGTGGCCACTTCGCCCGACTCGATCACTCGCCGGGCATGCGGCGACAGCCCACGTGCTTCGAGCCCCACCACGTACGCGATATCAACTTTCTCCAACAGTGTGCCGCGGCCGGTGAGATTGCCCGCACAAAGGATCTGAAAATCGTGCGTGGCCGTGTGGCCGGCAAACGACAGCCGCTGCCGGCCCTGCCGCACAATCTCGTGCAGCGCCGCGGTCGGGATGCGGTCGCCGCCAAAGCCGCCGATCGCCAGGTATTCGCCGTCGGACAGCAGACGCCGCACGGCTTCGGACACGGTGGTCAACTTGTTGACCATGCCGCGCGGCCGCTGCCGCATGGCGTCGCGCAGCGCTTCGCAGTCCGGGCTGGAAAACAACTCGCCGCTGCCCTGGCTGGGGACACTGGCTGCCGATTGGGCGTGCGACAGGGCATGCGACATGGCGGGCTTCTCCACGGGAGAGCGTAATGCGGGAGCTGGCAAGCGAGACGGCGGGCAACCGAGCAAAACAGCCGCGGACGTTGCCCGCGGCTGCTGCCTGATTACTTCTGCTGCTGGAGTTGCTTGAGGGCTTCAACCACCTGGTCGTCGTGCCCCGCCACCTGGACGCGTTTCCACACCTTGGCGACGCGGCCATCGGCGTCGATCAAGAAGGTGCTGCGCTGGATGCCCATCGACTTCTTGCCGTACATGTTCTTTTCACGCCACGCACCGTACTTCTCGGCGACGGCATGATCGACGTCGGCCAGTAGCGGGAAGTTGAGCTGGAACTTGTCGCGGAACTTGGCGTGGCTTTCCACGCTGTCGGTGCTGACGCCCAGCACCTTGGCGCCCAGGGCCTCGATCTCAGCGCTGCGATCGCGAAACGCGCAGGCCTCCTTGGTGCAGCCGGGCGTGTTGTCGCGGGGGTAGAAGTACAGCACCACCGGCTGTCCCTTGAAGTCGGAGAGCTTGACCTTGCGGCCATCGTCGGCTGGCAGCGTGAACGCCGGGGCTTTTTGACCTTCTTCTACCCAGTCGGCCATGTGCGGTTGCCCTTTCTCAATGTGAACTGGCAAAGCAGAGGTTACCAATCGTAAGAGCAGGGGGGACTGCAGTCGCCGCCAGAGCAACGGCACGCGTAACCTGTTCCCCCAGCCGCCGATTGTAGCAACGCCGACCGCCGCCGCCACCAAGGCCTACATACCAACGGCCGCCGGCAGCAACTTCCCGCTCATGACCCGATGTACTTGGAACCGGTGAAGTTGCGGAGAAACTGGCATCGCTGGTGAACAGTGCTTAGAATCGGGTTCATGCGGCATCACCGGCCTTTGAAATCCCCCGGTGGTGCGGCATTCTCACCGCGCCGCAGGCGCGCCTGCCGACATTCGCCCGCCCTTTCCCCAAGCCCCGCGAGACCTGCTATGCCTCGCCTGTCTGAGCTTGTTGAAGGTTCCCCGGCTAGCCGTCTTGGCTCATGCTGCCGTTTGACCGGCGGCACGTACTGGCGGACGGTGCGGCGATGCCTGCCGGCTGCTCTGCTCGGCTGGGCGCTGTTGGCCCCGATGGTGCAGGCCGAGGACACCCAGCCCAAGCCGCCCACGCAGCCTGCCCAAACGCCCGAGGAAGCGATTGCGGCGATGCAGGTGGCCGACGACCTGGCCGTGGACGCCGTGCTGGCCGAGCCAATCGTCAAGCAGCCCGTTTCAATCAGCTTTGACGAGAAGGGCCGGCTGTGGGTGGTGCAGTACATCCAGTACCCTTACCCGGCCGGCCTGAAGATGCTCAGCCGCGACAAGTACTGGCGGGCACAATACGACAAGGTGCCGCTGCCGCCGCCGCATCACACGCCGGGCCTGGACAAGATCACCATCCACGAGGACACCGACGGCGACGGCGTCTTTGACAAGCACAAGACCTTCCTCGAAGGCACCAGCATCACGACGGCCATCGCCCTGGGGCGCGGCGGTGCCTGGGTGCTCAACCCGCCGTACCTGCTGTTCTATCCCGACAAGAACCATGACGACGTGCCCGACGGCCCGCCCGAGGTGCACCTGTCGGGCTTTGGCATGGAGGACACGCACTCGGTGGTGAACAGCCTGCGGTTCGGCCCCGACGGCTGGTTGTACGCCGCGCAGGGCAGCACTGTCAGTGGCCAGGTGAAGCGGCCGGGCGATAAAGCCTCGGTACATTCGCAAGGCCAGCTCATCTGGCGTTATCACCCTGAGCGGCGCGAGTACGAGATCTTTGCCGAGGGCGGCGGCAACGCCTTTGGCGTGGAGTTCGACGCGGTCGCCCGGACGTACTCCGGTCACAACGGCGGCAACACCCGTGGCTTCCATTACGTGCAGGGCGGCTACTACCAGAAAGGTTTTGCCAAGCACGGACCGTTGTCCAACCCGTACACCTTCGGCTATTTCCCCTCGATGCGGCACCACGATGTGCGCCGCTTCACGCACACCTTTGTGATCTACGAGGAGAACCGGCTGCCTGAGCCGTATCGCGGCAAGCTGCTGGCGATCGATCCGCTGCAAAACCACGTGGTGATGGCCACGATCGAGGCCGACGGTTCCACGCGCAAGACCACCGATATCGGCCACCCGCTGCAAAGCCTCGACAAGCGGTTCCGCCCGGTCGATATCAAGACCGGCCCTGATGGCGCGGTGTACATCGCCGACATGTACGAGGAACGGATCGCCCACAGCGATCACTTCGCCGGCAACATCGACAAGGAAACCGGCCGCATTTACCGCCTCCGGGCGAAGGACAGCCAGCCGATCAAGCCGTTCGATCTGTCGAAGAAGTCCACCGCCGAACTGGTCGAGCTGCTGCGGCACGAAGGCAAGTGGTGGCGGCAAACGGCACTGCGGCTGTTGGGCGACCGCCGCGATGCCTCGGTCGTACCCCAACTGCGCAAGATGCTGGCCGAGGAAGAAGGCCAAACGGCGCTGGAGGCCCTGTGGGCGCTCTACCAGTTGGGCGGCTTGGACGAAGCCACGGCTGCCGCGGCGCTTGAGCATACCAATCCCCACGTGCGTGCCTGGACGGTGCGACTGTTGGCCGACGAGCGTTCGGTGCCGCCGCAGTTGGCATCGGCGCTGGCTGCCCTGGCTGCCCGCGAACCGCACGTGGAAGTCCGCAGCCAACTGGCCTGCTCGGCCAGGCGGCTGCCGCCCGAGCAGGGCTTGCCGATCGTGGCCCAACTGCTCCAGCGCGACGAGGACGTGAACGATCCGCACCTGCCGTTGCTGTTGTGGTGGGCGATCGAAGCCAACTGCGGCGAGCATGCCGGCGACGTGGTGGCCCTGCTGGAGAACAAGACGCTGTGGACGCGGCCGATCGTGCAGGAGCATATCCTGTCGCGGTTGATCCGCCGGTTCGCCCAGGCAAGCAGCCGTGCGGAACTGTTGCACTGTGCCGCGCTGTTGAAAGCCGCTCCCAACCAGGAAACGGCGGCCAAGCTGCTCGCTGGGTTTGAAGAAGCGTTCCAAGGCCGCTCGCTGGCCGGGGCGCCGGCCGAACTGCTGGAAGCCTTGGCCGCGCGTGGCGGCGGCTCGTTGATGCTCCGCATCCGCCAGGGCGACCCCGAAGCCGTGGCGCAAGCGCTGGCGACGATCGCCGACAGCAAGGCCAACCTTAAAGAACGGCTGCAACTGGTGCAGGTGTTCGGCGAGGTCCGCCAGGAAGCGGCCGTCGGCAGTCTGCTGCAACTGCTCAAGTTGCCGCTGCCCTCGGGCAAGGCGGCCCAGGGCGTCAAACAGCTTCAGCAGGCGGCCCTGACCGCGCTGCAATCGTACGACCAGCCGGAAATCGCCGAGGCCGTTCTGGCGGCCTACGGTCAGCTCGATCCCGAGGTGCGCGAGGTGGCCCAATCGCTGCTGGCCAGCCGCTCCGCCTGGACAAAGGCCCTGCTGGAAGCCGTCGATGCCGGCAAGGTGGACAAGGCCACACTGCCGGTCGACGTGGTGCGGCTGTTTACCATCCACCGCGACAGCCGCATCTCCGAACTGGTCAGCAAACACTGGGGAAGCATCGCCGGCGCCACCACCGAGCAGATGCAGCAGGAGATCGACCGCCTCAAGCGTGTGCTGGCCGCCAGCGAAGGCGATCCGCATCGCGGCAAGGCGCTGTTCAACCAGCACTGCGGCAAGTGCCACGTGCTGCACGGCGTGGGTGGTCGGATCGGGCCCGATCTCACGTCGTACAAGCGCGACGACCTGCACGTCATGCTGGTCAACGTGGTGAACCCCAGCGCCGAGATCCGCGAAGGCTTTGAAACCATGCTGGCCCTCACAGCCGATGGCCGCGCCGTGACCGGCTTTTTGGTCGACCGCGACAATCGCGTGGTGGTACTCCGCGGCAACGACGGCCAGGACATCGTGCTGCCGGTCAGCGAGGTGGAAGAACTGGAGCGTCAGCCCAAGTCGCTGATGCCCGAGGACCTGCTCAAAGACCTGACCGACCAGCAGGTCCGCGACCTGTTCGCGTACCTGAAAACCTCGCAGCCGCTGAACGATTGAGCTGCCACCCGATGAAAGAACAAGAGGGGACGCCGTGTTTGGCGTCCCCTCTTTGTCATTTGGCATGTCTTCGGTTGGCGCGCGGCCGACGGTTGCGATCGTTCGCCGCTGGAACGTGCGCCCTTAGATATGGCACGAACCGCGGCCGGTTTTCTCCAGGTACCGCTGGTGGTACTCCTCCGCGCGGTAGAACGGACCGGCCGGCTCGATCTGGGTCACGATGGGCCGGCCGAACTTGCCCGAGGCGTCGAGGGCCTCCTTGGCGGCCAGGGCGGCCTGCTGCTGTTCGGGCGTGTGGTAGAAGATCGCCGAGCGGTACTGCGTGCCGATGTCCAGTCCCTGCCGATTGAGCGTGGTCGGGTTGTGGCAGTTGAAGAACACGTCGAGCAACTGCTCGTACGTAACCTGTTCCGGATCGTACTCAACCCGCACCACTTCGGCGTGGCCGGTGCGATCGGTGCACACTTCTTCGTAGGTGGGATTCTCGGTATGGCCGCCGGAGTATCCCACCGCCGTATCGATCACGCCGGGCACCTTGCGAAACGTGGCTTCCACGCCCCAGAAGCAACCGGCGGCAAAGGTGGCAACTGCCATGAGCAAACCTGCCTTTCTTGGCCCGGGGTGTTGGTTCTTCGCGCGGCCACCGGGCAACGGCCGCGCTGGCGTGGTGCGGTCGAGGGAGCGACGAGTCGCCCTCCCCAAGGCCGGCCACGGCATATTCTAGCCGGCTACGCGGCATCAGGCTTGCCGCAGCGCCGGGCGACTGACCTCAGGCGATGCCGTACAGCGGGCCGAACTTGCTCTTGAGGTGCGTGATCAGCGGCTGGTGCGAGAGCGGCTTGCCGGTGACCACCTCGGCCAGTTCGGCCGCCGAGTAGCAGCGGCCGCGGCGGTGGATCTTCTCCCGCAACCACTGGAGCAGGTTGTCGAAGCGACCCTGGCGGAATTGGGCATCCAGATCACCCAGGTCGTGCCGCGCCTGTTCGAAGAACTGCGAGGCATACAGGTTGCCCAGCGAGTACGTGGGGAAGTAGCCGATCAGGCCGGCGCTCCAGTGGATGTCCTGCAGCACGCCGTCGCAGTTGTTGGGCGGCGTGATGCCCAGGTAGTCGCGGTACTTCTCGTTCCAGGCCCCCGGCAGATCGGCCACCTTCAGCCGCCCTTCGATCAGGTCCTGTTCGAGCTCGAACCGGATCAGAATGTGCAGATTGTAGGTGGCCTCGTCGGCTTCCACGCGGATCAGCGAAGGCTGCACCGCGTTGATCGCAAAGTAGAAGTCATCCAACGACGTGTCGGTCAGCGCCTCGGGGAACGCCCGCTGGGCCTGCGGGTAAAGATACTCCCAGAAGGCGTGGCTGCGGCCCACCAGGTTCTCCCACATCCGCGACTGTGATTCGTGGATACCCAGCGAGGTCGACTGGCCCGCGGGCAGCCCGTATTGTTCGCCACGCAGCCCAAGTTCGTACAAGCCGTGCCCTGCCTCGTGCAGGATGCCGAACAGGGCCGTGTTGAAGAAATGCTCGTCGTACCGGGTGGTGATGCGGCAGTCGTCGGGGCCCATGCCCGAGCAGAACGGGTGGGCAGTCACATCGAGCCGGCCGCGGGTGAAATCAAAGCCGATCAGCTCCGCGGCCCGGCGGCCGAATTGCTCCTGCACGTCGACCGGATAACGCCGCTCCAGGATCGAGGTATCGGCCTGCCGACCGCTGTCGACAATCACCGCCACCAGCGGCACCAGGTCCTCGCGCAAACCGGCCAGCACGCGCGAGACATTGGCCGTAACCTCGCCGGGCTCATAGTAATCGAGCAGGGCGTCGTAGCGCTGCTGCTCGTAGCCCAGGGCGTCGGCCTCTTCCTGCTTGAGGGCGACGATCTTCTCATACCACGGCTGCATCGCGGCAAAGTCGTCTTTCTCGCGGGCTTCGGTCCACACCTGCTGGGCCCGGACCGTGGTCCGCGCCAGCTCCTCGACCAGCCGCTGGGGCAGCTTGACGTTCTTATCGTAGTCGCGCTTGAGCAGCCGGATATTGGCGCCGGTGTCGCTGTGCGGATCGGCCGCCAGCGGCGAATCGATCAACTGATTGAGCCACTCGCCCAGCTCCGGCGCGGTCCGCCGCTGGTGCAGTATGCCGCTCAGCAGCGTGATCTGCTCGGCCCGGTGCTTGCCCGCCTTGGCAGGGATGATGGTCCGGTCGTCCCACTCCAGCAGGGCGTTCACCCCTTCCAGCAGTGCCGTCTGGCGGACGTGCTCGCAGACTTTTTCGTACAGGGCCTCGGGCGTGCGTTGCTCGGTCATGGGGTGCGTTTCCTCCCGCAGGTTATATGGGCGGCCGGCAGCGGGCCGGCGGCGTGCATTTACCGGTTCGAAGCCGAAACGGGCTGCCAGTCTTTTATCCAATTACGCAGCCGGTTCAACTCATCGACCGAAAGCGAGCGGATCATGCCTTGAATTTGTTCCACGCGGCTTTCGCCCGTGGGATGCGAAACTACCACCACCTGCCGGAACGCCGTGTTGAGCAGCAGGTGCACGAGCCGGCTGCTGGGAGCATCGAGCTGGCCGTTGCGTTTGCGGATCACCACCCGCAGCACGTTCTCCTGCACCTGGGGACGCTGCGAGGCCGCTGCCACGTCGGAACTGCTGGCCCGGTTGCCGATCGAGTGAATTTCGAAGGGGCCGATGGTTTCAAAGTTGCTGCTGCCCGATGCGGTCGATCCGTCGGCCGATTGCGGCAGCAGGTCGGCCGGCACGATGAACGACACCATGTCGCCCGGCTTGTGCAGCGACGGCACAAACGTTCGCGTATCGACCGGCACGCCGATGGCTTCTTCGTCCTCGGACAGCGGGCGAGGCTTGTTGCGGGGCGTGAGCAGCACCGATTCGTCGCCAGCCGTCGGCCGCTCGATCAGCAGTTCGCCCTGCTCCAGTTTGCGCGTGGCGTACATGCCCAATACCCGGCCCCGGTCTTCCCACAGCACGGCAAACGTCGGCAGACTGCCGACTGCGTTCTTGGGAACCGGCACCGGCTGCAGGTGCTGCTCCTGGAAGCGTTCGCCGAACTCGACATTGCGGGCGATGCCCACAAAGTTGACGATCTCCACGTCGCGTGCCCGGCGTTCCAGGTAACTCCAGTTGAGCATGGCGGCTGCCGCCCCCAGGGCGACCGCCACCAGCAGGCCGTAGATGCCTTTCATGGATGCTGTTCCTTGGTGTCGTGGGACGCCGGGGCAATGGCGATCAGCCCCAGCACCATTCCGCGCGAATCGGTGGCGAGCTGCACCTGAATGCGATGGCCGCCAGCGTCCGGCGAGAATGTGTGAATTTTATCGCCAGGCAACGTCACCTCGGCCCTCCAGTTCCCCGGCACGCCGTACCAGGCAAGCTGCCGAGGCGGCTGCAAGGTTGAGGCCCAGCGGTCGAAATGCCGACGGCACGTTTCCATCCTCGTCTCACCGGCAAAGCCGATCAGCCGCCCACCGCGCTCGTCCGACAGAGCCAACGTGCGGTGGCAACCCTCGGGCAGCGGCAGATCCGGCAGCCCGGCTTGCGGCGACGCTTGCTGCGGCGCGCCGGTTTCTTGCAGGTACAGGCTCCAGCGGTCGTCGCCTGCCGGCACGGCCATCCCCCAGGCTGTCAGCCGGCGCTGGGTTGTCGGGGCGGCTGCGGCCGTCCCTTCAGTATCCACTGCGGCGGCATCCGCCGAAACAGGCACCGGCACATAAACCAGGCCCACCCACAGCGGGAACGTGCCGATGAATTCGTGCAGCTCCAGGCGGCCCGGCTCCACGACGGTCGCCTGGCGATTGGCCGTCAGTTCCAGCAGGCGTGCTTCGGAAGGCGACAGTGTGCGACCGGCAGCGGCTTGCAGCCGTGTTCCATCCGCGGCCAGTTGCCGGACAGCGTGCTCGATTCGTTGGCGCAAGACAGCCCGAACCGTGTCGCGATCGCCGGTAACGGTTTGTCGATACAGCCCCTGGGCGACGGGGAACTCCACGCTGCCAGGTGCCGTGCCGTCCACGTGTCCGGCGGTGGGCATCACAGAAGCCACGGGTTCGTCGCTGCGGCTCCAATCCAGCAGCGTGTGTCCCACGCCCAGGCACACAATGACCACGATGGCCGTGGCGACCAGGTTGCTGGTCCAGCCCGTGATGCGATTGGCCAGCCGGGCAAACGACGCCGCCTGAGATTGGGCGGCAGCCCCCGCCGCCTCGGCAGACGGCTCCGCCGCGGCCTCATTGGCCGGAACGGTTGGGCGGTGCGAAGCTGGCTGCAAGTCGGCCATCGTGATGGTTGGTTGCCCCTGGTGGTTGCCGTGCGGCCCGTTCCCTACCCGCTGCCGGGTTTAGAACCCGTCAGCGTCTTCGGTATCGTCTGGTTCATCGAGGTTGCGCTGGCGAGCTGGCTCCCCCAGGGTGGATAGTTCGTCTTCCAAGGCCCCGTGGGGATGCAAACGGTTCAGGTCCTTCCAGACGCGGTCCCACAGGTTTGCCAAGTCGTCGAACGTGTTGATCGCATGACGCGGTTTCCGGGGCGTCCGCGGTTCGCGTTGTTTGAGTTGTTCCAGGAACCCTTCAAGCTGTGTGACCCGGTCCAGGAACTGCTGCGCCCCTGATGGCGGCGGCGACGAACCGCCGTCGGCCTGGCACGGCTTTGCCCAGGCCACCGACAGCGCCGCGCAAACGGCGACCACCACGGCGAAGGTCCCTCGGCGGTAAAGGGCGGCATTCATAACCATGCGGGGTCTAGTGCGGCGTTGGCAACAGGCGTGGCTCATTACTGCGCCATCTGCCGGTACATGTTGAGGAAGAATTGCGTCATTTGCGCGGGCAGCCCCTCGATCCTATCGATCAACGGCTCCACGTAATCGCGGTAAACCTCCTCCTCGTCCAGGCTGGAGAATCGCCCGATCTCCGGATGAAAGTCGATGTAATCGCCATAGAAGGCGAAGACCTCCGGGTCTCGGTCCAGCGGGTCCAGATCACCACGGAACGGGGCGTTGAGCACGCTGCGCACCGCATCGCTGAACGCCTGCGACAACCCCGACGGAGCCTTGGGCAGCTCGTAAATGTACGGGATCCGGCGTTGAGTGTTGCGCCGGTATTTCAACTCCCAGTAGTAGCTGCGCAACACCGGCTCCTCGCGGCCAGGCAGCGGTATCTCCCAATACCGCAACTGGCCCACGAGCATCGGGTGCTCGACATCGAACCGGTATTCACCCATCCGGGCCAGCATGGGGTAAATGCGGGCCAGCTCCGCGTCGCCGGCCAGCTTGCGTTGCCCGATGTCGAGAATCGGCCGCACGCCAAAGGGGCCAAGCGGGCCATGCGCCACGGCGTCGTTGGGCTGCGCGGCAGCCACCGGCAGCAGATCGGCATCTTGAATCACGGCCATCGACGTGCGCTCGCGCGGCCACGTAGCCGGCGGCGGATCCACATCGGCGGTGCGCATCGGCCGGGCTCGCCAGAGGGCATGCCTGGAAACCGTGGCCGTGCGGACCTTCCACACGACGGCGTTGCCGATGATGACCATCAACGCCATGACGAACATTAACAGCGGCAGCCACAGCACCAGCTCCAAAGGTGCCAGACCACGACGCGATGTTCGGGCAGAGGGCATCGCCAGTTCTCGGGGTACGGTGCCAGGAAGTGGGACGCAGCCCACCGTGCTCGTTAAACGAGTGTGGGCCGCACAAGTTACCCCGCCATCAAACGGCACTGCCCCGGCGCGGTGTTGAAACCGCCCGGGGCGAGTGCTTGAACGGTGCTTCAGGAACTTGAACCGCGACCGAGGTTAGTCCCACCACCAGTTATCGGCCGGCGGGAGATTGGCCTCGCGGACCTGGGCCAGGGCTTCCAGAGCCTTGCCTTCGGCCACGGTGTTGTTGTCGACCACTTGCCACGAGCTGATTTCGACGCCGCCCGAGGCACTGATGATCCAGTTGCGGCCCTTCTTCAGCACGCTGGCCTGGGTGGCCACGGTCTTGGGCGCCGGCAGGTCGTTGTCGACCTCGATCACCTTTTCGGTGCCCATCAGGATCGGCAGTTGCAGGCCGGCCTTTTGCAGCAGGTTTTCCTTGGCGATCAGGGCGCCAACCACGGCCAGGTCCATCAGGTTACGCAGTTCGCCGAAGATCGGGAACTCGACCGACAGGGCCGGATACTTTTCGGTCATCATCTGGGCCCACTTCTCGGCGGCGGGGCTGCTCTTGCCGGCCGAACGCACGCCACCGGTTTCGGCCACGAAGCTGTCCTCGGTGAGGCACTTCACGCCCTGGCCGCGGAACTCCCAGGACAAACCATCGGGATCACGCACGACGGCGTCGTAGTTGGGGGCCAGCCACCAGCGCGGCGTGGCGTTCTGCAGACCCGACGACGAAACCGTCATCATCTGCAGGTAGCTGGGCAGGTTCACCCGGCTCGAAACCCGTTCCATGCCCATGGCCAGCCGCTTCATGCGATAGTCGGCGGCGACCATCACGCGGGCAAAGTAGCTTTCGGGCGACACGCCGCCGATGGTGATCCGCTGGGGGCCCATCAACTCCTCAACCTGTTGCACGGTCGAGGGGTTCATCTGCGGGCGGCTGCTCAAGAACCGCTGGAGCCGCTGGATGCCTTCGGGCGAGGGATCGATCGAGCAGGTGATCGGATTCTGCGCGGCCGAGCGGCCCGTCCGCAGCGCCACCAGCAGGTGATCGATGTGCAGCACCGGCAGGCCCGAATCAGCGCCAACCACCGAACCGTCTTCGGTGAGCTTCAGCGGCTCGGCCGGGCCGACCAGGATGATGTCGTTTTCTTCGGGATAGACAAAGACGTACTGGATCCGGGTCAAACCGGCCATGTACCGGATGTCCTCGGTGATCAGCGGCATTAGCGCCTTGGCTTGCCGCTCGCGGATAGTGGCTTCCAGCTTTTTGAGCGACACCTTCCGCAGCGGGCTGGCGCGGTTGATGTCCTCATCGACCCGCTGGAGCAACTCCGAGCGGAATTTGACGAGTTCGCGTGTGCCATCGACGGTGGCATTGTTCAGCGTGCCCGAGGCGTCGACCAACACGCCACCCACGGCGCTGCCGCGTACGTTAACACCAGCGCGGGAATGGCCGGCGATAATCAAACACAGGCCCAGGCCCAAGGCCACAGCCCAACGATGGCCCCCGGTGGGGCGCACAAATCGACGGCAATACATTCCCTGTTCCTCCAGAAAGCGGCCACTCATCAATCCGCCCATGAATCGAGCGCCGTGGGCCGGTTAGAAAGGACTAGCTCAAGCAGCAACGATTACACCCACTTCTCGCGTTGCAATGAGTTTTAGACTAGTTGCCGCTTAGGGTAATTGCAATATTTTGGGCGAACTGCCCTCGGTGATTTGCCGCCGAATTTGCCCGCAAATCCGGTCCCCCACCACGATGTGATGCGTCCGCACAACATGCGTACGCCCCAGCCGAAGCGGCCCCTCCATCCGCGACAGAGAGTTCCCGGGCGCAAACCTTGAAACTGGCTGGGCCAAGCAGCGCAAGCCAATTTCAAACAAGGACTTGTGATTATTTCTTGTCTTTGGCCGCTTCTTTATTGGGCGCTTCGGCGACCAGCCACAAGTGCGGCGACGACCACGTGGTGCCTTCGACCGTAGCCGTGGCAGCCCGCAACAGCGTGGGGCCCGGCTTCTCGGCACCTTTAACCTGGTGGGCACCTTCGCCTTCGATCCGCAGCGGACCGTTGACCGTGGCGTCCTCGGCCGCCTTGAGCACCAGCTTGACGCTCTTGGCCGAATCGCCGGTCGGGGCCGACTTCACCGGCTCGCATTCCACGCCCTCAGGCAAGTTGGCGACCCGCACGGTGATCTCGCCCCCAAAACCGTTGGTCCTCGTTACCGTGACCGGGATTTCCAGCGGCTTACCGGCGGGGATGACAAACCGATCGGCGGCGACCGACAGGGAGAAGTCAGGCTCGGCCGGCGCGATCGTCAGGCGGTACGGATACCGGGGCCCGCCGTGATGGTACAGGTCGCGCACTTCCAGGATGTATTGGCCATCGGCCGGGAAGCGGAACACCATTTCGGCTTCGCGCTGATCGCGAACGGTGTCATCCATTTCGCGAAGCACCTTGCCCGAGGCGTCGCGCAGCGTCAGGTACACATCCAGTTCGTAACCCAGCTTCCACGAATCGACCTTCATGCTGAGGTTGTCGCCCCGGGCAGCCTGGAAGCGGAAACAATCGCGATCGTCGGCCGTGCCGATGGTGCCGGAGATCACCACGGGCCATTGGATCGACTCGGCCTGGGCGATTTCGTTGTTGGGTTCCTTTTCGATCACTACCGGCTGCGGCACGACGGGCACGGTGACGTAGCCCACGGCATTGGGCCAGTACACCACGGCCTGATCGGTACCGGCGACGACCACCGCATCCTTGTCCTGAACCGCGGTGGGCTGGGTGGCGCTGTCGTCTTGCTTAGCGTCGGCCTTGTCGCCCGCTTCCGCCCGGACCTGCTGTTCGGCAGGCTGCTGCGGCGTCACGGTCAGCGGCTGCACGCCGTCGAGGTTCCAGCCGCGCGGCTGAACTTCCGTCGCCTGGGTCTGCGACACGGCCATCGGCATCACGTGATCGACGTAGCCGCCCGTGGTAAGCGTCAAACGGTACACCAAGTCAGTACCGCCGGCATATTGAATGGTCGAGTTCGGTTCGGCCGGGAAGCAGAACGTACGCACCAGGTACGTACCGTCGGCAGGAGCCGTGAAGACAATCATCGGGTCCATGCCGCGGGCGTCGTCGTTGTGGGCCAGCACGAAGCCGCGCTCGCTGGCGATCTGGAGCGAGGGATCGGCCTTGATGCCCAGCGCGAAGTTCGATTCGATCGCGGCCACCAGCGTTTGTCCGGCGCGCAGCGGCACGGCGAAGGCATCGACATCGCCGCTCTTATCGTAGCGGCCGTTGATCGTCAGGCCGGTGGAGCCAAGCTGCTGGGCCTCCAACTTTTGCGCCTGGAACGTGGCGTCGTTGGGTTCTTTCTCGTTCAACTCCGGCAAGTAGCCGATCATCAGCGGCTTGAGCGCCGAAGCGCCATCGCTGTTGTATAGCCGCACCAGCACCACGCCCGGCGGCACATCGTCGGCCACGGTGACGGAGAGTTCCCCCTTCTTCTTGCCGGTCGTGATGGTCACGCCCTCGCGATCGCACCACACGTTCAGCGGCCAGGGATCGAGCTTGCCCGCGGCTTGAACCTGGGTGGTTGCGCCGCGCGGCACGCCGGCCGGAAAGAAACTCGTCACGGTCGGAGGAGCTGCCGCGGCCCAAGAAGCCAGGCTCAGAATCACCGCGGCCAGGGTGCAAACCGCCACGGCAGGCATGCGCCAGCAAGAACGAACAGCGCCAGGCATATCAGCAAATCCAGCGATGGTAGGTGGGCGTCGGGCCGGCACGCGCTGCCGCCGGGCGCTCCTGGTACGAGCCTGCCAGCGGCCGCCTGCAAGCCACGCCCGGCGTGGAAGGCGGGAACAAAATTGTCCTTGCCATTGTCTTACGCCGGCCCTGGTAACACAAGTGTTTGCCGATCCTTGGGCCTTCCCCCCAAGGGTGCTGGAACTGCGTGACATTGGGGGCGCATCGAGATCGTTTGACCGCGGCCCCCCCCTTACAGAAGAACCCCAAATCAGTTCTTCGCCGCGGGCGGCTGCGCCTCGACCTGGGGCTGCTTGATGGTCGCGGGCTCGTGCTCCAGCAGCCAGTCTTCCAGAATGACGTGCTCGATGAACGGCGCGCGCAGCAGCGCGCTCTTGGAGCTGAGCCACCGCGCCAGCCACGGCCGCCAGATATTCTGCACGGCGCGCAGCCCCAGCGTGTTGAGCCAGCCGCCGGCAAGCTGGGCTTTGACGTTGTCGCTCAAGCGGCGGAAGGTGGCGGGGATCAACGTCGGTTCGGGCCCCACGTGGATTACCGTATCCACGCCTTCAGCCAGCACGGTATAGACGGCGTCCCACAACCGCTGCGGTTCGTCGATCCAGCGGTGCAGGTACTCGCGGGCGTTGTAGTCGTTGTATTCGAACGTGCCGGTAACCAGCGACAGAACCGGCGGGACGGGAGCCGTGAGGCCTCCGCCCATCCGCCGCATCAGCACGCCGGCGCGGCACGGAATGTTCAGATCCCACAAGAGTGGCGTATGCAGCGGCGGCCACGCGCCGCTGTGTTTGCGCAAGTGGACGCGGTCGCCCAGCACGTCGCGAAAGCGTTCCTTGAACCGGTCGACGGTGTCCTGCTGTCCCAGCACCAGCACGGTGTTAGGCGACAGAATGGCGGAAATTGCGATGGCGCCGCGGCCTTCCTGGGTGATCTGCACGCACAACCGCGTGACGGCCCCCAGGTCCAGCTCGGTATCGCGCGAGAACACAATGCCCATGGTGACGCCGCGGCCCAGGCTGGCCGAGTCGTCGGCCATGGCCGCCAGTGGCAGGTACACGTCGCGCAGCGAGAACACGCCGCTACAAACCAGGGCGGCGATTTCGCCCAGGCTGTAGCCGAAGGCGAACCGGGCCTTGGTGTAGTCGACGCCCCAGATGGTTGTCAGCGCTTCGACCTGGGCGAGCGAGGCCGCCAGGATCACGCCGATATCTTCGGCGAAGGTCGACAGCTCGGTCGGCTCGCCCCGTTCCACGCGGCGCACGAGGTTAGAACCGCGGCCGGTTGCTTCGCGCAGCACGGCCGACGCCGTATTCAACTGCGCTTCGAAGATGGGCCCGTAGCTGGGATGCGCCAACAACTCGGCCGTGCGACCAAGATTGGTCTGGTTGTAGCCCCGGAAGGCAAAGACGCTCGTTGCGACGCGCTGCTTGAGATCGGTCTCCATCGATCCTGCCACTTTCCTTTGCCGCAGCGCGTGCCGGTTGCCAGCCACCGGGCACACCGCGGCCCCTGGGCGAGGCGGCCACGGTTCCACGCCCGCGAGCCAACCGCGTTCTCGCCAGGGAATTGTACGCCGCAAGCGGTACGCCGGCTCGCGCCCGGGGACCTCCCCCGAACGGACTCTAGGCAGCGGCAGTGGCTAGTTCACCGAAACCCAAAAGATCCAGCCCAACACCCCGGCATTGACGGCCAACACCACCCAATCGGTTAACCTCACTTTGCGCATAGCAATACTCCGCTTGGTGGAACCCTTCGCTCGGCGCGCCGGGGCACACCTGGACACAACCGTACCGCCGTACGGCTGCGCGCAGACCGCAGGTTGGCTTGGGTTTGCAAGCCGTATGCCGAGTGGTTCCGTACCGGCCACGAGGACCGGCGGACAGGACGTGAAACGATGTGAACTCGCGACTTAGGCGATGGGCTACGGCCGGCGGCAGAACTGCTTGCCGGGAAACCGCGCCATCAGATGTGCTACATTGGCAACTCTATCCAACGACGGCCCCGGCTGCAGCCTAAAACCAGGCTTTAAGGAAAATTTTGCCCTGCCCGCAAACGTCACCTTCGTTGCAATCCTGCCCGACCGACACAATCCGCAGGGCCGGTAGCGTCCGGCCGGCCAGCGGGCTCCTTGGGAACCCTCCCGCGCCCGCGGTGGTGCGTTTAGAATGGGGACCCAGCCCTCGCACGAATGGCCACATTGTCTGCCGCGGGGCCTGATAACTGTTCCCTCTCCTGCTGACAGATTGCACACGTGAACCTAGCTCTGATCGGATACCGCGGTACCGGCAAGACCACCGTCGCCCGACTGCTCGCCGAGCGGTTGCATTGGCAGTGGGTGGACCTGGATGCGCGGATCGAAGAAACCGCCGGTTGCTCGATTGCCGAGATCTTCCGGCGGCACGGCGAGCCGGAGTTCCGCCGGATCGAAAGCGAGGTGCTGGCCGCGCACGCTGGTTTGGATCAAACGATCCTCGCTACCGGCGGCGGCATTGTGCTCGCGGCAGCCAATCGCGAGCAGTTGGCCAGGCTTAGCGCCGTGGTGTGGCTTGTCGCATCGCCGACCACGCTCTGGCAGCGGATCGAGGGCGACGCCATCAGCCGCAGCCAGCGTCCTAATCTCACAGCCCACGGCGGCCTGGCCGAGATCCAACAACTGCTCGCCGTGCGTACGCCGCTGTATCGCCAGTGCGCCACGCTCGAGGTAGACACCGAAGGCCGCTCGCCCGACGAAGTGGCGGCGGAAATCATGCAGCGTTTGAACCTTGTTGCTTCCCCGGAGCCGGCTTGAACCTGATCCTCGCCACACCGCTCGAACTGCGGTTGCTGCTGCTGTTTGTGCTGGGGACCGTGCTGGGGGCGGCGGTCAACCTGGCCGTGGATCGCATGCGCTACCATACGCCGCGGTTGAGCCCTTGGAACGACTGGCTCGACCGCCGGCGCGGACAAGCCGGGAGCCAGAAACCAGAACGTAGCCAGCGCCGCCGCAAAGGGAAAGCCGGCAATGTTGCCCCGCGCAGCGCGGCCGACCTGGTGCCGGTGATCGGCTGGATGCGTCTGCGTCGCGAAGCCTCGCGGCAGGACCGCGGTTTCTGGGTTCGTCCCATGCTGGTCGAACTGCTGTTGGGCCTGCTGCTGGCCTGGCTCTATTGGTGGGAAGTAGGGCAACTGGCAACCGTGCCATTCCTGGGCGATCCAATCGACGCCGCCCAGGTCAGCCTGACGGCGCTCCACCTGCAATACCTCCGGCACGTGCTGCTGCTGGTGCTGATGCTGGCCGCTACGCTGATCGACCTCGACGAGTGGTTCATTCCCGACGTGATTACCGTGCCTGGCACGCTCCTGGGGCTGGCGCTGTCGCTGGTGCCGGCTTCGCTTTTGACTTCCGTCACGCTGGGCAACGTTCCCGAACCGACCTACTTGCACGCGGCCTCGCCGCATCCCTGGCCTGCACGTCTGGACGCAGGGACCAACCTGGGGCTAGGCGTCGCCCTGGGCTGCTGGTGGCTGTGGTGCTTTGCCTTGCTGCCGCGCGTGTTGCGCGTGCGACGGGGCTGGCGGATCGCCTGGGCGATCTTCTGGCGGCGGTTTGCCGGCGCGCGGCTCACTTGGTGGATTGCCGCGATGGGCCTGGCCGGTTCGGCCATCCTGGCTGGCTTCTGGTACGCCCGAATTGCAGCCTGGCCTGCCGTGGTCAGTTCGCTCATCGGTCTGGCCACCGGGCTGGTCCTGGTTTGGGTGGTGCGAATCGTGGGCACCTTGATCCTGCGTCGCGAAGCCATGGGCTTTGGCGACGTGACCCTGCTGGGCATGATCGGCGCCATGCTCGGGTGGCAGCCGGTGCTGATGGTATTTTTCATCGGCCCGTTCTTTGGGCTGGTACCGGCCTTGCTGCAACTGCTGCTGCGGCGTGAGCATCAATTGGAGCTGCCCTACGGCCCGTACCTGTGTGCCGGTGCTCTGACGGTCCTGGTGTTCTGGGCGCCGCTATGGGAGTGGGGCGAAACGCTCTTTGGCCTGGGCTGGTTGGTGCCGGCCGTGCTTGCGACCTGCGCGCCGATGCTGGTCGTGCTGCTGTTGTTGTTGCAGCTGATCAAGCGGCTGTTCGGCCGTTAAACGTTGCCGACACCTGCAGGCCAGCCCGCCCCTTGAACTGCAACCTCACTTCGGAAGAAGGCACTGCGATGATCTATCTGACCGAAGACGACGTTCGCCAACGGCTTACCATCACCGACGCCATCCGCCTGGTCGAAGAAGCCTTCCGGCAGTTGGCCGCCGGAGCCGCCGACAACATTCCCCGCAGCCGCTGCCGTGCGCCCGGTTTCATCCTGCACAGCATGAGCGCGGCCGCGGCATACCTGGGCCTGGCCGGCTGGAAGAACTACGCCACGACCAAGGCTGGCGCCAAGTTCCACGTCGGGCTGTACGACACCGCCACCGGCACACTTCAGGCGTTGATCGAAGCCGACCGCCTGGGACAACTTCGCACCGGCGCCGTCACTGGCGTGGCCGCGCGTTACCTGACCTCGCCCGACGTCGATCGCTTAGGCATGTTCGGATCCGGCTGGCAGGCCGAATCGCAACTGGCGGCCGTGGCTGCCGTGCGTCCGATCCGCCAGGCGGTGGTGTACAGCCGCAATGCCGAGCGGCGGCAAGCCTTCGCCCAGCGAATGGCTCAGGAATTGAACATCGATGTTGTTGCCGCCGACGAGCCGCAACAGGCCGCAGCCGACATGCCGATCGTGATCACGGCCACCAGCAGCCGGCAGCCGGTGCTGCAAGCCGATTGGCTCGCGCCGGGCACGTTCGTCGCCGCCATGGGCTCCAACTGGCTGGAAAAGAGCGAGCTCGACGTGGCCACGGTGGCGCAAGCCAGCCGCGTGGTGTGCGACGATATCGCCTGTTGCCAGAAAGAAGCAGGCGACCTGCACCAGGCAGCCGAGCAAGGCGCGTTCGACTGGGCGATGGCCGAGAACCTGGCCGCGGTGGTGGCCGCCGGAGCCAGTCCGCCGTCAGGACAAGGCGGGCTGTGCATCTTCAAATCGGTCGGCATGGCCATCGAAGACATAGCCGTCGCCGCGTGGGTTGCCCGAAAGGAACTGCGGGCCGCGGGCGTTGCTTTGCCGTCACTGGGACCGGGCGGCGAATAGATCGCAGACGATTGGCGGGGCGGGGCAGCGCGTTACTTACCCTGCTTGGCCTTCTCGCACTCGGCCAACAGCTCGGGCGGCAGTTCCTGACGGCCCGCATAACCGGCATCCAGTTCGTGCCAGTAGCGGACGGCCGGCTCCCCATACTGCCAGCACAGGTACACCAGGCGGCCGTCGAGCAGGCAGGGGAAATCGATCAGCCCAGCCGGACCGCTCTTGGGTTCCACGCCCAACTCGCGCAGTTCTTCGACATAGGCTTCGAGCTGGGCGGCATCGCGTTCCAGCTCTTCCTGCATCTGCTGCAGTTCTTCGGTGTACACGTCCACCGGCCCGTCGCCCCGGGCGGCCAGCAGCACGGCCAGCCGTTGCCGGCGTTCGATCACGTCTTGCGAGAGCTGCACCAGATCGGTCGTGATGGCGCGCACCAGCGGCAGAGCCGCGTTGGCTTCAGCGGGCGTGAAGATCTTCTGAGGAACGTACGTCTCGTGCGCCATCATGTCACCTGATTCGATGGGTCGCCGCGGCGACTAGGGGTTGGGGCCGCCATGCACTGGTTCGGTGATGACCTTGGAGCTGGCCACCGCCGTGGGATTCAACGTTGCCCGGCCCCATGCCACTTCCAGCGGCAACCGCGAAAAGTCGACGATGCATCCATCGCGACTGTAGCAGCTTAAGTCGTGGGTCGCTCCCATGAAAATGCAGTCCACCGGGCAAGGCTCGACACACAACGCGCAAAACATGCACTTGGTGTAGTCGATGGCAAAGCCGGTAACCTTGAACCCTTTGCCCTTGGTCGAGCGTTCCTTGCCGATGTAAATGCAATCGACCGGGCAGGCCTTGGCGCACTGGTCGCACGCGATGCAGGTCGTCAGGTCGAAGCGGTGGAATCCCCGGTAACGCGGAGCCACAGCCAACGGCAGCTCAGGGTACTCGTACTGCTGGGCGAACGCGCCCCTCTTGGGATCGTAGGTTTTGAACCAGTAGCGGAGCGTAATCCACAGGCCCTTGCCGATAGTCGTTACCGCATCGACGATGTCCTGCAACCAGCTTCGAAAACCGCGGAGCCAGGCCATGGTGAAGCCCTTGCTGCAGCCGCATTGCTCGAAAGCAGTTGGCGTTGCGCGCCCCACAAGGAGCAGGGCAGCCGACGCGCCGGCGGCCTAGGGAACAACCAACATCCGTAGGCAATCTGTTGAATTATAGGGGGGAGCCTGGGTGCCGCAAGGGACAGAACCCAACCCCAAGCGGGGGGCCGTACGTGGCGCTGGCAACGACCTGCCGCACGGGCACGTACGGTCGGCCTCGCCCGAAAGCTCCTTTCGCCCCGGAGCGCAACACGCCTTAACGCGCGGTGATGGGCCGCTTCCGTCCGGCGGCCCCATTCTTGGCATCGATCTGGAGCGAAGTGAACGGGATGATCTCGGCCAGGCCCGCCTCGGCCAATTCCGGCCCGGATACGTACCGTCCCGGCCGCACCCAGCGGGCGATCACGTCGGACGAAACGCCAAACAGTTCGGCCAGCAGTTGGTCCATGTCGGTTTCGAGCTTCTCGAAATGCCGGGCCCACTCGGCGGCTTCGGTGATCTGCACGTGCTCTTCGCTCTGCCACTTCATGGGATGGAACAAGAGCACGCTGTACGCCGTGACCAACCGCCGCTGGCAAGCGGCAAACGGCCAGAGCGCCGCCGATGAGCACTCGCCGGTCACAATGCCGGTGGCCTTCACCCCGCGCAGCACCATCAGCGAAGTCAGCGACATGGCCGTGTAAGGGCTGCCGCCGGGCGAGTCGAAGTACAGTGTGCACGTGCCGCCGGGCGGAACCTGAAGCAGCTTTTCCGTCAGCTCGGGTTCGTTATCGGTAATATCGCCCACCAGGGCGATTTCGATCGGGCCATCGTGGTCATAGTCGCTCATCCGAAATCCTTTCGAAGTGGATGTTCCCCCTGTCACACACTTTCGAGATATAGCCCGCCGTATGGCGCGCAGCAATTGCGTGCCGCAAACTCGCGCAAGCGCGAAGCACGAAATACTTGACACGGCGCGCAACGTAAGGTTGCTCGGCCTCGCATAACTGTTGCAACAACCAAACCGCGGTCGCGCGCACGTGTACGCGCGCTACCCCCAAGTAACCTGCGACACAGGCGATGCAGGCCGTGCTTGACAACGCGCAGGCTGGTGCCAACGCTCTGCGAGTCGCGTGCCGCGGCAATGATTTGACGTGCGGCTCGCCGCGGCGCGCGCAAAGGGGACCTTGACACACCGTCTTGGTGACAAGTCCCTGAGCGTGACGAGCTTACAGCGGCTTGGGACCGTACTTGGCCCGCTCTTCCTGAACCAATTGCGCGATCTTGGCGGCGCCGCCTTTTACGGGCACGTTGAACGACTGGGCCTCATGCCGCCATTTGACTTCGAGATTGCCCTCAGCCAGACCGCGGCCGCCCACCACCACGCGCAGCGGAATCCCGATCAGGTCGGCGTCCTTGAGCTTGACGCCGGCGCGGTAATCGCGGTCGTCCAGCAGCACTTCGATGCCGGCGGCGGTCAGCTCCTGGTAGAGCTTTTCGGCGGCCTGCATCACCTCTTCCTGGGCGACGTTCAGCGGTGTGATGATCACTTCGTAGGGCGCCAGCGAGATCGGCCAGATGATGCCGTTGTCGTCGTGCTGCGTTTCGATCAGCGCGGCGATGATGCGGTTCACGCCGATGCCATAGCAGCCCATGATGATGTCGTGCTGCTGTTCCTTGTCGTCGAGGAACCGGGCACCCAGGGCCGACGAGTACTTGGTGCCCAGCTTGAACACGTGGCCCACCTCGATCGCGCTGCGGATTTGCAGCGTGCCCTTGCCGCCGGGAGCCGGGTCGCCTTCCACGGCGTTGCGCAGATCGGCAAAGTGATCGGCCGGCACCTGGAAGTCGCGGCCCAGGTTCGCGCCCTTGTAATGCTTGTCGGTCTGGTTGGCACCGACGATGGCGTTCTTGATGCCGGCCACGTCGTGATCGGCCCAGATCGGAATGCTCAGGCCAATCGGCCCGGCAAAGCCCACCTTGGCGCCGGTGACCTTTTCGATCACCTCGGGCGAAGCCAGGGCAACCGATTCGGCTTTCAGCACGCGGCGCACCTTGTTCTCGTTCACCTCGTGGTCGCCCCGCACCAGCACAGCGACCGGCTGGCCGTCGACCTCGTAGATGATCGTCTTGATGAACTGCTCCGGCTTGCTCTTGAGCAGCTTGCTCACGTGCTCGATGCTGCCGGCGTCGGGCGTGTCGACCAGTTCGAGCGGTTCCTCGGGCACGTTGGGCGGCGTGACGTTGCGCGGCCCGATCTCAGCCCGCTCAACATTGGCGGCGTAGCCGGTTTCCGGGCAGTACACCACGCGGTCTTCGCCGTTGTCGGCCAGCACCATGAACTCGTGGCTGGCATCGCCGCCGATGGGACCGCTTTCGGCCTCCACCGGCAGATACTTCAATCCGCAGCGGTCGAAGATCCGGCAGTACGCCCGATACATCGTGTCGTAGCTCTGGTTGAGCTGCTCGACCGAGGCATCGAAGCTGTAGGCGTCCTTCATCAAGAACTCGCTGGTGCGGAGGACGCCGAACCGAGGCCGTTCTTCGTTGCGGAACTTGGTTTGAATCTGGTAGAGCGTGATCGGCAATTGCCGGTAGCTCGACACGTGGCGTGCCACCTGTTCGCACACCACTTCTTCGTGCGTGGGGCCCAACGCCATGTGGACCTGGCGGCTGCCGCGCTGCACCTTGAACTGAATCAGCACGTTGCCGAAGGCGTTCACGCGGCCCGTCTTTTCCCACAGCGAGATGGGGGTCAGAGCCGGCATCAGCACCTCGACCGCGCCGCTGCGGTCCATCTCTTCGCGAACGATCTGCTCGGCCTTCTTCAGCGCCCGCAGCCCCAGCGGCAGATACGTGTATGCGCCGGCCATCACCTGGGCGATCAAACCAGCCCGCAACATCAACACGTGGCTGGGAATCTCGGCGCCCTCGGGCGTCTTCTCCTTCATCGTGGGGATCAGCGTCTTGGTCCAGCGCACGGCGTATCTCTCCTGGCGGCGTTCGCTGCGGTCCATCGCATGCAGGGCGATGGATGCGTTGGTGTCTGAAACGTGATGAATGGCACGGTGAAACCGACGAAACCGGCGCAGTTTCGCACGGCCGCCACCTTTCGACAAGGGCACCCCCAGCCGGCGTATTTCGAGGGCGAACGAGCGGCGGCAAGCGGCCGGCCGATCAGTACCGCGGCAGGCTGGGATCAATCTCCAGCGCCCAGCGGTCGATCCCACCGGCCATGCTCTGAGCCCGGTACCCCTGGGCCCGCAGCCAATTGGCCACTCGCAGGCTGCGTCCCCCGTGATGGCAGTACACCACCACGCGGCGGTTGCGGTGCGGCTCCAGTTCGCCCACCCGCTGCTGAATCTCGCTCATCGGCAGCAGGGTGGCGCCTTCAATGTGGACCAGCGCGTGCTCGTTGGGCTCGCGGCAATCCAGCAGCAGAAAGTCCTCGTGGGCGTCGAGCGCGGCACGCACGCTCTGGCAATCGGTTTCAATCGGCAGGTTGTCAGTCATGATCACCGGGTGGGACAGTGTATCGGGAGGGGGGGGCAGGCCGGGCTCAAAGCGGCCGTTAACGCAAGGCGCGGAGCTGCCCAGCGGGTTGCGCCCAGGGGGACGCAGCGGTGGCTCGGCGCCGCAGGCAAGCACGCCGACTGTGTGACTACTCGGCCGCGAACTCAACCCACTGGCCGTTGATCAGCCGCTGCTGAGGCCGGTAGTTGCCCTTGTACGACATGCGGCTGGGGGCGTCGAGGTAAAAGCCCAAGTAAAGATAGGGCAGGCCCCACGCCTGACACAACTCGATCTGCTTCAGGATCGAATACGTGCCGGGGCTGAGCGGCTCGTAACTGGGGTCGAAGTAGCAATAGACCGCCGATAAGGCCTGCGAACTGCGGTCGGTAACCGCCACCCCGATCAGCTCGTCGCCGTGGTAATAGCGCAGCTCGAACGTATCGCAGCAGCTTTCGACCAAGAACGCGGCGTAACCGCTGGCCGTGATCGGGCCTTCGCCGTGTGTCAGGTTCCGGCCCTGCTTGTGAAGGTTGTACAGCTCCACCCGCCGGGCATCGACCTGCGGTTCGCCAATCTCCACCCGAAGCTCGGCCGCGGCCCTGCGGTACACCCGCCGCTGCGAACGGTTAGGCACAAACTGCTCGGTCAACACCCGCACCGGCTGGCACGCGCGGCACGAAGGGCAGGCGGTGCGATAGATCATGTTGCCTTGGCGGCGGTCGCCGGCCTCGAGCCGCTCGTTGAACTCCTCGTGAGTGAAGGCGCGAAGCGGATACCGCATCGGCAGCCGAGCCGTTTCGTCCTGGAGACAAGGACACGGCTCAAAACCGTCGTACACGACCAATTCCGGCGGATTGTTCTTGCCGCTTTTGCGCATACATTGCCTGGGCCGAGGTACGGCGTATACCGTTCGGGACGCGCGCCGAAGTGGCCACGTCCCAAACACTAGCTGCATTCTTCATCATTCGGGCTTCAAGGCAAGCAGCTAGCGCGCCCTCGCCGCGGGTAGGCACCAGGCAGGCGACGACCGGCGGACCAAACCAGCCGAAAAAAGAGCGGTGAAAGCAATCGCGTCAGGGTGACGCGGTTCCACCGGCAGCCAACAGCCACGAATCGCTAGGGAATAACCGGCTGCGTCGAAATGTCGGAGGGCAGCGACGCCGCGGCCTGTTTGCCGGCCGGGGCAGCGGCAGGGCCGGACGTGATAGCGGCTTGGTCGTGGGCGGTCCCTTTGATCATCGCCAGCCCCAGGACAGCGCACAGCGCGGAAGCGATCCAGAAACGGACCACAATTTTGCTTTCCGGCCAGCCTTTGAATTGAAAGTGGTGATGCAGCGGCGCGCACAGCAGGATGCGTTTGCGGCGGAGCTTGTAGCTGCCTACCTGGAGCATCACGCTGACGGCTTCGGCCACAAACACGCCCGCCACCACGACCAGCAGCAGTTCCTGCCGCGTGGCGACTGCCACGAGCCCCAGCAGACCTCCCAGGGGCAGCGAACCGGTATCGCCCATGAAAACCTGGGCCGGATGACAATTGAACCAAAGAAAGCCCAGCACCCCGCCGAGCATGGCAGCCACCAGCACCAGCACTTCTTGCGCACCGGGCAGCCGGGGCAGGTTGAGATACTGCGCCAGTTCGGCATGGCCGCAGCCGTAGGCCACCACGCCGAGCGCCGCCAGTGCGAATACCAGGCAGCCGCCGGCCAGGCCGTCCAAACCGTCGGTCAGGTTCACGGCGTTGGAACTGCCCACCATCACCAACACCGCCAGCGGCATGAACCACCATCCCAGGTCCACGCTCGTCCCCAGCAGCGGCAGTTGCAGTTGCAAGCCATCTTCAAGCCGCATCTGGTGCTGGTACAGCACAACCGCGGCCACGAGCGCAACGGCGGTTTGCCCCACCAGCTTGGCCCGGGCCGAGATGCCGTTGCGCTGCCCTCGCAGCTTGGTAAGGTCATCCAGCGCGCCCACGGCAGCCAGCCCCACGGCGACCAGCAGTGCCACGAGCATGTAGATATTGGTCAGGTCGCCAAACACCAGCACGCCGGCGACCAGGCCGGCCACGATGAACAACCCTCCCATGGTGGGCGTGCGGTGCTTGTTCTGGTGCAGTTCGGCCAGCTTCGGCGAATCGCTGATGTTCGGTTCCAGGAACCGCCGCCGCAGCCAGTTGATCAATGCCGGCCCCAGCACCAGGGCCAGCACAAAGCTGCACAGCGCGGCCAGCAGCGCCCTCTGCGTCGTCTTACCCAGGACCGACGTATACGCTTCAAAGAACCAGAGGATCATGGCCGTGAGGAATCAGAAATAACGGTGAGCAATTCAACGGGGCAGGGCAGCCGCGAAATAAAAGAGGGGGGCGTGTCGGCCGGACACGCCCCCCAGGTGTTCCCTAGTCGCCGGAGCGGCGTTGCACCGCTCCGGCGACCAGTCAATGAAGCCCCACCGTGAAGCACTTGCCGAGGCGGTCGACCCAGTAACCGCAGACTTCGGCAAGATCAATGCTCCTACCCAGGAGGGAGGGTAGTGGACAGACTCCCGCAAATCTGGTCCACAAACGGTGGGGCTTCCACACTATATGCTGTTATGACGCGGGACGGTCTTAAGGTTCCTGTTCTGTTTGATGAAGAAAAGCTGAATAGCTTTTCAGAGGCTTCTTATCAATATTGAGATTTGCCGGATTGAGGATTTTTTGTCGCCGTTTTCTGCCGCACGTGCCGCCCCCGGTTGGTTGATGAGGCAGGGGGCAACTGCCGCTTGGCGTGCCGGCGGCCGATCCTCGTTTCTGACCGCGCCGGGCGGCTTGAACCGCCTGGCCGTCAGATCCGGTTTGCCGGGGCCACATAGTCCTTCGTGCCCCCGGCGGGGAGAGTGAATAGCAAACTTTCCGTTGCAGGAAAATGCCGCTTCGGCTTCTGAGCGAGAAGTTTTTTGAGATTCTCGGCCGCCCCCTCCAAACGCAGCGCGCGCGATGCTTTCACCAGCACGGTATCGCCGGGCCGCAGCGTGGCCGCTAGCGCCGGCAGGTGTTGCTGATAATCGTTACCCGCCCACACGCGATCCTCAGGCATCCCGGCCGCCACGGCGGCGGCAGCCAACGTATGGGCCCATTGGCCGCAGGCAACCAGCCCATCGGCACCGGCCACGTGCACCATGGCTTCGCCCAGCTCGTGGTGGAACTGCCGGGCTTGGGGCCCCAGCTCCAGCATGTCGCCGCAGACGACGTAGCGCCGGCCGCAATGCGGCGTTTCCCATAGCGCTCGCAGGGCAGCCCGCATCGACGTGGGACACGCGTTGTACGCATCGTTGATGATCGTGACGCCGTGGACCTGGCTTACCTCGCACCGCATCGGCGCTCCGGTGAAATGCACCAGGGCGTCGGCCGCATCGCTCAGGTTCCAGCCGGCCTCCAAGGCGACGGCAATCGCGGCCAGCACATTGGGCAGGAAATGCCGACCGGCCAGCGGCACGCAAAACGGTACGCCGCCCACCCGGAACTCGAGCTGGGTTTCGCGATAGCGAACGTGATCCGCTCGCACCTGGCAATCGGCCCCGCGTCCTACCCAGATAATCCGGCCGGCAAACGGCGGCCTGGCGGTCCTACCGCGGCGGCGAACCCCGGCCTGGGCCCAGCGGCGCAGCCGGGCGTCATCGCCATTCAGAACCAGCAATCCGTCGGCCGGCAGCGCCGCGGCCAGCTCGGTCTTGGCGGCGGCCACTCCGTCATAACTGCCAAAACCTTGCAGGTGTGCATCGGCCACCGAGGTAATCACGCCCCAGTGCGGTCGGCACAATGCGGCCAGATCGGCAATTTCGCCGGCGGCGCTGGCCGCCAGTTCGAACAGGCCGAACTGCGTATCGGGTTCCAGCCGCAGCATGCTCAGCGGCACCCCCAGGTGATTGTTGTAATTGCCGGCGCTGGCGACCGTACGGTACTGCACCGACAGCAGCGTGCGGATCAGCTCCTTGGTCGTGGTCTTGCCGACGCTACCGGTCACGGCGATCACCGTGGCTGCGGTTTGCTCGCGCACATAGGCGGCCAGGCGATGCAGCGCCGCCAGTGGATCGGCCACTTCAATAAGCCAGCAACCCGGCGGCGGAACCTGCCCCGCCTTGGCGGTTACAGCACCGGCGGCGCCGCGCTGGAACGCATCGGCCAGGAAATTGGCGCCATCGCAGGTGGAGCCGGGCAACGCCCAGAAGATACAGCCGGCTTCTGCCTGACGGCTGTCGATAACGACGCGCGGCAGTTTACCGTCGCTGGCAGCAAGGTTCGCAGCATCGAGCGCGGTGATAAGCCGTCCGCCCAGGATGCGTGATAAATGGTTTGGGGAGAAATCGGTCATGGTGTTTGCTTCTCAAATCGATTGTCGGGTCGTAGACATTCGACCGGCACAGCAGCATGCGCAGCCACGCGGCCTCACGGCTCACGGTGGCAACATGGCGTGAACATCGCGCAAAAGACTGATGAAGAGCCGGCGACCGTGTTCAGACTTTCGCGCGTTTGCCGCCGTGCGCAGCAGCGTCGGCGGCCGACGCGGCACACCCGGGCAGGTGCGTCCCGTCACATCAGCCGGTGCGGCTTGCGGCAAGCGCGGTTGGTTCAGGCAGCGCGGCGGTAGCGGGGACTGGCCGGCACGCCTTCGTAGAGGGTGTCGCGGATCACCTCGCGATCGTCGAAGTGCAGCGTCTGATCGCCGATGATCTGATACGTCTCATGGCCCTTGCCGGCCACCAGCACGGTATCGCCCGGCTCGGCGTGCCGCAGGGCCCAGGAGATGGCTTCCTGGCGGTCGAGGATCGTGTGCACCAGGCCCGGCCGGCGGAAACCGGTGAGCAGGTCGGCGGCGATTTCCTCCGGATCTTCGTTCCGCGGATTGTCGGTGGTGATCACGGTGACATCGGCCAGGCGGTCGACCGCCCGCCCCATCCACGGACGCTTGGAGCGGTCGCGATCGCCGCCCGCGCCAAACACGCAGATCAGCCGGCCCTGGGTGAGCGGCTTCAAGGTCGAGAGCACTTCTTCCAGGGCGTCGGGCGTGTGGGCGTAATCGACCAGCACGTTGAACGGCTGGCCGCATTCGACCTTTTCGAGCCGGCCGGCGACGGTTTCCACCGATTCCAGACCACGCACCACCGTGGCCATATCGAGCCCGTAGGCAAAGCCCACGGCGGCCGCGATCAGGCAGTTGTACACGTTGTGCGTACCGATCAGGGCGGTGCGGACCGGCATGGTTTCGCTGCCGGCCGTCAGCAGGAAAGTCTGGTCGCTGATCGACTGTTCGATGATCTGAGCGGTGATTTCGGCCGGGCGATTGATGCCGACGGTCAACGTGGGGTGCTGAAGCCGATCGAGGAACTCGGCGGCCCCGTGATCGTCGGCGTTGATCACGGCCACGCCCTCAGGGAGCAGGTGCTCGAAGATCCGCTCCTTGGCTCGGGCGTAGTTTTCCCACGTGCCGTGGTAGTCGAGATGGTCGTGGCGGACGTTGGTCACGCAGGCCATGTCGAAGTTGATGCCGGCCACGCGGTTCTGCACCAGGGCGTGGCTGCTGACTTCCATCACGGCATGCGTGCAGTGGGCTTCGGCAATGCGATCGAGCCAGCGGGCCAACACCGGCGCGGTCGGCGTGGTGAGCGACGTCCCGAAGGGAGCCGGCTCCATGCGGCGGCCGTCGGTACAGCCCAGCGTGCCCATCACGCCGGTCGGATAGTCGCCTGCGCCCAGCACCCCAGCAATCAGGTAGCTGGTGGTGGTCTTGCCGTTGGTGCCCGTGACGCCAATCACCTTGAGCCGCCGGCTGGGGTTTCCGGCCAAGGCCTGGCAGATCCGGCCCAGGGCCTCGCGACTGTCGCGGACGACGCACACCGGCACAGAAACGCCGGGCACGGGCCGTTCGACAATCAGGGCCGAAGCACCGCGGGCCAACGCATCGGCGATGTAATCGTGGCCGTCGCGATTCTCGCCGGAGACGGCGACAAACAAGTCGCCAGGCTGGCAACTGCGGCTGTCCGAAGAGCAGGAAACGACCTGCACGTCCTCGGCATTGATGAAACTGGCATCGGGAAGCAGATCGCGGAGACGGATGCCGGGCCGGACTTCGTGTGGATTGGTCATACGCGCGAGGGCCTCCTTGCCGTTCGCGAACAACTGGCTGCGGGTGATGGTTGCGGGAATGATCCCCGCAGTCGGTACGGGAGTGCGGGATATTGGGTCGGTGCCTGTTCCCGGCTTGGGACGCGTCATGCGCAAGCGCGGGGAGGCAAGGCGACGGATTCTGACGAAATCTGCCAGACAGTCAAGTGGGTTTGTAAATGCAATCACTACCTTGCGATAGCAACGGCCTGCTGGCTGCAAGGGCTTGTGCTAGCAGCCCGATGACGCCCCGCTGCTAGCAACACGTAGAAATGGCCCGCTTTGCCGCGATCAACACGCCCCTCGCGACCGGGCGGACCGCTGGTCATTACCGGCCCAAGCAACCGCGGTCCACTGCTGGTAAAAACCGCTCTTTGCACTCCCAGCCCCAAGCTCCACAATGCGTACCCCCGCGGATTGTCGGCCCGCTGCGGCCTGGCCGCGACCATCCCTTGTGACATTGAGCCAGCTATCGTGCAACGCTTCGCGCAATACCTGGGCTATTTATTGGTCCGCAGTTTCTTCTGCCTGGCGCAGGCGCTCCCGCTGTCGGCCTGTCAAACGGCGTCGGCGGTGCTGGGCTGGCTGTGCAACGACGTGATCCGCGTCCGCCGCAGGGTGGTCGACGAAAACCTCCGCCACGCTTTTCCCCAACTCAACGAGGCCCAGCGGCGCAAGCTGGCCCGGGCGATGTGGTCGCACCTGTTCTTGTTCGGGGCCGAGATGGCCCACGCCCGATGCAAGATCCACGCCACCAACTGGCGCGACTTCGTCGAGGTGGAAGGCCAGGAGGAGATGATCGAACTGTTCCTCCAGGACCGGCCACTGCTCTTGGTTACGGCCCACTTTGGCAACTTTGAGCTGGCCGGTTATGTCCTGGGATTGTTCGGCTACCCGCTGCATGCCGTAGCCCGCACGCTCGATAACCCTTACCTCGACCGCTTCATGCTCAAATTGCGCAGCGCCACCGGGCAGGGGATCCTGGCCAAGCAGGGCGATTACGAGAAGATCCTGGATATCCTGGGGAGCGGCGGCACCGTGAGCTTTCTGGCCGATCAGTACGCGGGTCAGAAGGGCTGCTGGGTGGAATTCTTCAACCGCCCGGCTTCCGCCCACAAGGCAATCGCGCTGTTCGCCCTCGATTTCGATGCGCCGCTGGCCGTGGGCTTTTGTCGCCGGGGCGACCGGCCGCTGCATTTCATCTTCCACCTGCAGGGCGTGGCCGATCCGCGAACGATGGGCGACGAGATCGGCACCGTCCGCCAGCTCACCCAGTGGTACAACCAGCGGTTCGAGGAAGGCATCCTCAAGGCGCCCGAACAATACTGGTGGCTGCACCGGCGGTGGAAAGACCGCCGCCCCAAGCGCAAGAACAAAGCGGCCGCCGAGAGCAGTGCCGGCAAGGCCGCCTGAGTTCGTTTGCTTTGTGTACGGTGCCGCAGCGGCGAATGACAGCGATCCGGCGACACGCGCACCGCTGCGCAACTGGCGAAACCGTTTACAGCTCTTTGATCGCGTTCACCAGGTCCAGCACCGCCTGCTTGCCGTCGGCAAAGTACATCAGGCAGTTGTCGGCCGCGAACAGCGGGTTAGGGATGCCGGCAAAGCCGGGGCTCAAGCTGCGTTTGACCACCACCACGGTCCGCGCCTCGTCCACGTTGAGGATCGGCATGCCGTAGATGGGGCTGGAAGGATCGGTCCGGGCCGAAGGGTTCACCACGTCATTGGCACCGATGACCAGCACCACGTCCGTCTGGCTGAACGTGGGGTTGATCTCGTCCATTTCTTTCAACTGGTCGTAGGGAATGTTCGCCTCGGCCAGCAGCACGTTCATGTGGCCCGGCATACGGCCCGCGACCGGGTGAATGGCAAACTCGACCTCGACCCCGCGGCTTTGCAGCAGGTTGGCCAGGTCACGCACGGCGTGCTGCGCTTGCGCGACGGCCAGGCCGTAACCGGGCACGATCACGGCGCGGCGGGCCGAGTCGTAGAGCATGGCGATTTCTTCGGCGGTGGTCGACTTGATCCGCCCGGCATACACGTCGTCGGCCGAGGGCGCGCCGGCTCCGGGTCCCAGCACGCCGAACAGCACGTTGAACAGCGAGCGGTTCATCGCCTTGCACATGATCTGGGTGAGGATGAGCCCCGAGGCTCCCACCAGCGAGCCGGAAATGATCAGCACGCTGTTACCCAGCACAAACCCGGTGGCGGCCGCCGCCAGGCCCGAATACGAGTTGAGCAGGGCGATCACCACGGGCATATCGGCACCACCGATCGGCAGCACCAGCAGCGCGCCCAGGGCCGAGGCCACGATCACCAGCATCCAGTAGGCGGCCGGGTTGGCGTCATCGGCCACCAGCCAAATCGACAAGGCCAGGGCCAGTGCCAGCAGCACGGCGTTGATCGCCTGGTGACCGGTAAAGGTCACCGGCTTCTGGAACCACAATTCTTGCAGCTTGCTGAAGGCCACCAGGCTGCCCAAGAACGTCACCGCGCCGATCAGGCCTGTAGCGGCGGCGGCAACCAGCACGGCGCTGCTCACGTCGATGTCCAGCGCAGAACTGATCGTGCGGAGCTTGATAATCTCGGCCCCGGCCACGAACAACGACGCCGCGCCGCCAAAGCCATTGAGCAGCGCCACCAGTTGCGGCATGGCCGTCATGGGCACTTTGACCGCTAGCGCAGTACCGATGCCGGCCCCGACGATCAGGCCAATGACCAGCCAAACGTACGAGATGATCTCACTGTGCAGCAGCGTAGCCACCACGGCCACAAGCATGCCCAGCGATCCCAGCAGGTTGCCCCGCACGGCGGTGCGCGGGTGCGTCAACCCCTTGAGCGCCAGGATAAACAGCACACCTGCCGCCAGATACATCAGTTCGATTACGTCTGCTTTGGACACCGGGTTGTTTCCTGCAAGTCGGGCGGGGTAATGTTGGCTGCCGGGGAAACCAAGAATGAGCGAACCAGCCGCGCATGGATGGCGGCGGGCAGGAGTGCTTAATCCCGCCGTTTGAACATGCCCAGCATGCGGTGTGTAACCAGGAAGCCGCCCACCACGTTGATCGTGGCCAAGACCACCGCCAGAAAGCCCAGAAAACGAGCCGCCGCGCCGTAGTCGGCCCCGGCGGCAATCAACGCGCCCACCAGCGTGATGCCCGAGATCGCGTTGGAGCCCGACATCAACGGCGTATGCAATGTCGGCGGAATCTTCGTGATGATTTCAAAGCCGACAAACAACGCCAACACAAAGATGGTGATGCCGATGGCGAGCGTCATGGGTCTGTCCGTATGGGTTCCAGCAGGAGGTTCGTGGGGATCGGAAGGTGGGGAGTGGGGCCGCTGTTCTCGGCTCTGCCCGTTGTCCTCGTGAAGGCGGCCGCGGTTGAGCCGCGCGCTGTTACGCTTCGCCCGCGGGCTTGTCGCCAGCCGGGGGCTGCGCTGGCGTAGCGCTTTCGGTCGTGGCAGGCGGGGCAGGCGTGCTTGCGGCTGTGGGAACGGCCGGCGGCGTCGCGGCCGGCCCGTCGGCCAGAGGAATCGGGCGATCCTGGCTGCCCTGCGCCGTGGTCTTGGGCAGCAGCGGCGGCAGGTTCAGCTTTTCGCGCATCGTGGGGTTGCGGATCTCGCCGTCGTGTACGGCCAGCGTGGCGTCGATCACGTCGTCGCTGGTATTCACCGACGGGAAGCCCTGCTTGAGCAGGTGCAGCAGCAGCGTCGAGATGTTCTTGCCGTACAGTTGGCTGGCGTGGAACGGAATGGTCGCCGGCAGATTGATCGGGCCGAGGATCGTCACGCCGTTGTGCACCACCGTTTCGCCCGGTTTGGTCAGTTCGCAGTTACCTCCGCGTTCGGCGGCCAGATCGACCAGCACCGAGCCCGGCGGCATGACTTCGACCATCTCGCGCGTGATCAGGATCGGCGCCTTGCGGCCGGGCACGGCAGCCGTGGTGACGACCATGTCCTGCTCGGCCAGGGCGTCAGTGGTCAGCTGCCGCTGCCGCCGCAGGAACTCTTCGTCCTGAGCCCGGGCGTAACCGCCCGCGGCCTGGGCATCCTTGGTATCCAGCGGCAGTTCGAGGAAGCGGGCGCCCAGGCTTTCCACTTCTTGCTTGGCGACCGGCCGCACGTCGTAGGCCACCACCACCGCCCCCAGACGCCGAGCCGTGGCAATGGCCTGCAGGCCGGCCACGCCCGCCCCCATCACGAACACCTTGGCCGGAGTGACCGTGCCGGCGGCGGTCATCATCATGGGGAACATCTTGGGCAACTGGACCGCCCCCAGCAGCACCGCCTTGTAGCCGGCCACCATCGCCATGGAGCTTAGGGCGTCCATGCTTTGGGCGCGGGTAGTGCGGGGGATCAGCTCCATGGCGTAGACCGAAAGTCCAGCCGCCGCAGCACTTTGCAGCGCGGCCGGCTCACCCAGCGGGTCGCAGAAGCCGATCCAGGTTTGGCCCGCCCGAAGCGTATCGCTGGGGGCGCTAGCTGCGGCCGAGCCGATCCCCAGGTTGCCGCCGAACGCCCGCACGGCCACGACAATATCGGCCTGGGCGATAGCCTCGGCCCGGCTATCGATCAGCGTGGCGCCAGCCTGCTGGTATTGCTCGTCGGGAAAGCCGGCGGCCACCCCGGCGCCGCGCTCGACGATGACTTCCAGGTTGGCTTTCTTGAGCGGGGCAATATGGGCGGGCACCAGGGCCACGCGATTTTCGCCAGGGAAGGTTTCCTTAAGGACTGCCACCTTCATCGCGGTTGGGTGCCTTGCTGCTGAGGGTTGCGTGGCCCGGCAGGTCAGACGGTTGCCGGGAAGAATGCACGGCCGGTTGGGCGAAGGCCAGCACGGCGACAGCTTTGTATAGCACGCTGGACGCCGCGAACGCAAAAACGGCCGCCAGAACGGCCGTTTTCCACCGGGTGTGGGGGGATGCTCGGCCCTGCTGGCCCAGCGGCAATCACGCCGGCATCCCTGCTACTTTGGGGTGGGAAAGCGGCCCTGGCTGTTGTTTGGCCCACTTTAAAGGTCGCATCTTGAAGGGACAAGGGGAAACGGCTACAGTACCAGTTTCCCCAAGCCTTCAGAGGGAGCGGGGACGGTATCGCTTGAGGGCGCCGCGAGCGGCGGCCGGTGGGCGAGGGAAGGTTTCGCCCGGCGAAGTTTCGCACCGTGCTGTATATTGCTGCGTTGCGCTGGCCGGTGGTCGCATCCCCGGCCGCCGGGAGCAGCACACCGCCGCGATTCGCCTCTACGCCCCCCAAGCAGCCCGCCACTTCAAGGATCATCCTTGAGTGGTACCCCGCAAAAAATCGATAAACGATATTCGTAACAACACAACCGCTTCCAGCATTCACGGCACCGGGTATAGCACGATGAAAACGTTCATGGCCAAGCCGGGCGAGGTCGCCCAAAAGTGGTGGGTGGTCGACGCGACTGATAAGGTCGTCGGCCGGCTGGCGTCCGATATCGCCATGATCCTGATGGGCAAGCACCGCCCCACGTACACGCCGCACGTGGACACCGGTGACTTCGTGATCGTGGTCAACGCCGAGAAGGTGAAGTTCACCGGCAAGAAGTGGGAGCAGAAGACGTACACCTGGTACACCGGCTACCCGGGCTTGCGGTCGGAGAACGCCGCCACCCGTTTGGCCAAGTCGCCTGAGCTGATCCTCCGCGAGGCCGTGCGGCGGATGCTGCCCAAGAACCGCCTGGCCGTCAAAATGCTCAGCAAGCTCAAGATCTACACCGGCCCGGATCACCCCCACCAGGCCCAGCAACCGGAAGTGAAGGAACTGGGCGTCAAGTAGGCCCGGCCCCTTTCGTTTCTGGTGGGCTGCGGCGGATCGGCCCCGCAGCGGGGCCGGCTCTCATCCGGTTCGGCAACGTCCAACAGATTCCGTTCTCAGGAACATTCCATCGATGAGTAAAGCGAACGATGCATTGGGCACCGGGCGCCGTAAGACGGCGGTGGCGCGGGTGCGGATTCGGCAAGGCGAAGGCGTGATCGTGGTCAACGATCGCCCGCTCGAGCAGTACTTCGTCAACGAGCGCGACCGCAACTCGGTCCACGCGCCGATCAAGGCCACCGACCAGGAAGGCAAGATCGACGTCACCATCACGGTGCGCGGCGGCGGTCCCACCGGCCAGGCCGAAGCGGCCATGCTCGGCATCGCTCGGGCACTCAAAGAGTTCAACAGCGAGCTGGAGCCGATCCTCCGCGAACGGCACCTGCTGACCCGCGACAGCCGCAAGAAAGAGCGCAAGAAGTACGGTCTGCACGGCGCTCGCCGCGGCACTCAGTTCTCCAAGCGTTAAGCAACAGGCCTCGGCCGCAGGGCGCTTCTTGCGTTCCCGCCTGAGGGCAAGGCTGGTTGCTTTGCCGCCGGGTGTGGCGCCTCCGCGGCACCGCAGCCTGCATCGCTTCTTGATCTACATTGCGCCGCCGCTCCCGAATACCCAACGGGGGCGGCGGCGTTATGCATTGAGAGTGATCGCCTCGGCGGGCAAACTACGCCCAAGCGCCTACCCTCCTGGCAATTGCCAGTTCTCCGCCCGCGCTGCAACCTTCGAGATCGCCGGCTATGGATCATCTCTCCCTGCTGTACCTGGGCTACATCATCGGTGAATGGGTCATCCGCCTGGGCATGCTGCCGGTGGTGGTTCGCGGCGGACGCCGGCCCGACTCGGCGATGGCCTGGCTGCTGGTGATCAACTTCCTGCCGTTCCTGGGGCTCATCCTCTACGCCCTGCTGGGCAATTACCGCCTGCCCGAGCGCCGCGTGCGCCAGCACTCCGCGCTGCAAAAGCAGTTCAACGAGCTTCGCGAGCGGCTGGAAAGCCATCCGCAGTTCCAGACCCCGCCCATGGCCCAGGAGTACGAGCCGATCGTCCGGCTGGCCGAACGGCTGGGCTACTACCAGACGCTCGGCCATAACAAGATGGAGCTGATGATCGACACCAACGAGGTGATCGATACCCTCGTCAGCGAGATCGACCAGGCCAAGCATCACGTCCACCTGCTGTACTACATCTTCGCCAACGATGAGACGGGCCGCCGCGTGACGGACGCCCTGCAGCGGGCTGTCGCCCGAGGCGTGGAATGCCGCGTCTTGGTCGACGCCGTAGGCTCGCGTCCGTTCCTGAAAACCCTGGCTCCGCAACTGCGCAAGGCCGGGGTCGATGTCCGCGCCGCCCTGCCGGTCAATCCGTTCCGCCGCAAAGCCGCCCGGATCGACCTGCGCAATCACCGCAAGCTGGCCGTCATCGATGGGCTGGTGGCCTTCGCCGGCTCGCAGAACATTGTCAACGCCGACTACGGCCACAAGGACCTGGCTTGGTGCGATATGTCGGCCCGGCTCCGCGGCCCCACCGTGTTGCAACTGCAATCGGTGTTTGTGGTCGACTGGTACTTTGAAACCGACGTGATGCTCACGTCGCCTGAGTATTTCCCCGTTCCTCCGGAAGCCGGCAATGCGCTGATCCAACTCTTGCCAAGCGGGCCGTCGTACCCGACGGAGAATTATCAGCGGGCAGTCACGGCCGCCCTGTACGCGGCCAAGCGGCAGGTGATCATCACCACGCCGTACTTCATTCCCGATGAACCGCTGCTGCAGGCCGTGCAAGTGGCCGCGTCGCGCGGCGTGGACGTGGTGCTGATTGTGCCCAGCCGCAGCGACCAGAAGCTGGTGGGTGCTGCCGGCCGCGCCTACTACGAAGACATCCTGCGTGCCGGCGCGCGGCTTTATCTGTTTGAAGCCGGCCTGCTGCACGCCAAAACGGTGACGGTAGACGATAGCATCGCCGTGATCGGCAGCAGCAACTTCGACATTCGTTCGTTCATGCTCAACTTTGAGCTGAGCCTGCTGGTATACGGCCCGGAACCCACGCAGCAACTGCGCGAAAAGCAGTTGAGCTATCTGAAGGACGCCCGCGAGCTGACGTTGAAAGAATGGCAGGCCCGGCCGCGTTTTGTACGGTTGATGCAGAATATTGCCCGGCTGTTCAGCCCGCTGCTGTAGCGCCCGCCCGTTCTCTCACCTCTGGATCGCACGTTCCTGCCGTCTCCGGCTGTGTTCGGGGCAGTCGGTGTATCGTCGCCGGCCTGTCGCGTATCCGCCGCCGAAGTTTGCCGTGCAAATAGCGGCCACGCTACAATGGCCACTTGTCGCTGCTCTCCCTACCATTGGAGGGGGCAGACGGCCGCCCCTACCACCAGCCGGAGAGCTACAAGGGTAGCCGCCTCCACAAGACGGCCGCTCTTGCGCACTCGTTGATCGGATCAACCGGCCGGGGGAACCGATAGCGCAATCGTCAGCGGCCCACGGAGGCTCGTTCGGCGATCGGGCGGAAACCGCCTCTTGCCGCGGGCCCAGGCGGCCGCCGGTCTTGCCGGTGCTGCGGGCGGTGGCTCCCTTCTCACGATGCGTTTTGCTGGCAGGAGAATGCTCGATGTTGAAGCTCACGGGCAACGGCACGGCTCAGACGTGCGACGGGATCACGCGACGCGACTTTCTCCAAGTCGGTGCCCTGGGAGCAATTGGTCTGTCGCTGCCGGACTACCTGGCCGCCAAGGAAGCCGGAGCGGTCAAAGACGACAACGACCGCGCCTGCATCATGATCTTCAACCTGGGCGCGCCCAGTCAGCTCGATACCTTCGACATGAAGCCGGAGGCCCCGGCCGAGATCCGTGGCCCGTTCAAACCCATCAGCACAGCCAGCGGCGCGTTTCATATCTCGGAGATCCTGCCGCGACACGCACAGGTGGCCGACAAGTTCTCGCTGGTCCGCTCGTGCTATCACACCGGCGCCGCCGTGCACGATGCCGGCTGGCAAATGATGCAGACGGGGCGGCTGTTCAGCGGCGGCGTCAACACGCCGCACGCCGGAGCCGTGATCAGTTACCTGCGCGGCCGCAAAACCGACCTGCCGCCGTTCGTCGTGCTGCCGGAAACGATGGGCCGCGGTGGTGGCAACCTGCCCAACGGTCAGGCCGGCGGGTTCCTCGGCAAGGCTCACGATCCGTTCGCCCTGATGGCCGATCCCTCGCAGCCTGACTTCAAAGTGCCCGACCTGTTGCCGCCGGCGCAGATCGGCGAGGTCCGTCTGGATCGCCGTCGCCGAATGCGCGAGGTGGTGGACGAAACCTTGAACCACTTCGAGGCCAGCGAGAACGCCGCCCTGCTCGACAGCAACTTTGCGGCTGCCTTCCGCTTGATGACCAGCCCTCAGGCTAAGGCGGCCTTCGACCTGGCGCAGGAACCCGACAAGGTTCGCGAGCGGTACGGCATGAACCGCTTCGGCCAGTGCTGCCTGCTGGCTCGGCGGCTGATCGAGGCCGGCGTGCGGTTTGTCACCATCAACACCTTCCTTACGGTGTTTGATGAAATCACCTGGGACATTCACGGTTCCAAGCCGTTCACCAGCATCGAGGGCATGAAGAACGTCGTCGCCCCGATGTACGACCAGGCGTACAGCGCCCTGATCGAAGATCTATCGCAACGCGGCATGCTGGAGCGCACCCTGGTTTGCAACCTGGCCGAGTTCGGACGCACGCCGCGAATCAACCCGGCCGGCGGCCGTGACCACTGGCCGCAATGCTTCACGGTGTATTTCGCCGGGGGCGGCGTACAGGGCGGCCGTGTGGTCGGCGCGAGTGATCCCATCGGCGGCGTGCCGGCCGAACGTCCCGTCGAACCAGGCGACGTGGTGGCCACCATCTTCCACAGCCTGGGCTTGAACCTCGAAACGCACCTGCCGGGCCCCGCTGGCCGCCCGTTCCCGCTGGTTGATTTTGGGAAGCGGGAGATTGCGGAACTGTTCTAGCGGGGGGGAATGCACATCCAGACGGTAAACAGTCGGGACGCCAATTGATCGTACATCCGTGGACAATCAGCAATCGGCGTCCGTCGAAGCACCGTTCTGGCCCAGCGTAGATTCAACGTGCCCGTCCGCCGCCTACCTGATCCCGTGAGAAAGCCTTATGCCATCGATACGGAGTTCCATGACGCGGATGCTGGTTGCCTCGTATTGCTTGGCCTGCACGTTCCTCGGCACGCCGGCCATTTACGCCGACGCGGGCAATGAAACGCTGGCGATCCTGCCGGGCGAGTTCCCCCTCACCGGCCCGCATGCCCGGCAGACGCTGCTGCTTCAGCGGGTGCAAGGCCAGGAATACCTGGGTACGCCCGCCGGCAAGATCACCTGGACCAGCAGCAACCCGGCTGTGGTGGCCATCGAAGACGGCGTGGCGACCGCCGTCGGCAACGGCACCGCGGTCATCACAGCAACCGTGGACGGCACCGATGGCGTCGGCCCCGCGAAGGCGCAAACCCAGGTCACCGTAACCGGCCTGGAAGCACCGCACACCTGGAGCTTTCGCCATCATGTGCTGCCGGTGCTATCGCGCTATGGTTGCAACTCCGGGGCATGTCACGGGGCGATGGCCGGTAAAGGCGGTTTTCGCCTGTCGCTGCGCGGTTACGATCCCGCCGGCGATTACCACAACATCACGCGGCAGGCCCAGGGCCGCCGCGTGGAGCTTGCCGATCCGGGCCGCAGCCTGATCCTGGCCAAGCCGTCGGGTGGGCTGCCGCACAAGGGCGGCGTGCGGTTCGAGGTCGATTCGCCCGACTATAACGTCATTGCCCAGTGGATCGCCGCCGGGGCCGCCGGCCCCAGCCACGACGATCCGCAACTGCAACGGGTCGAGGTCCTGCCGCCACAGATGCTGCTGCGTCCCGGCATGCGGCAGCCGCTGGTGGTGCGTGCCCATTACTCCGATGGCCGCGTGGAGGACGTAACACGCTGGGCCAAGTTCACCTCGGCCAACGAAGCCGTGGCCCAGGTCGACGAGGCCGGCAACGTGAACGTCATCGGCCATGGTGAGGGCGCGGTCACCGTGTGGTTCTCCAGCCAGATTGCCATCGCCCGGGTCACTTCGCCGTATCCCCACCAGATCGATCCGGCTGTATTTGCCCAGGCACCGCGGCACAACTTCATCGATGAGCTGGTGCTGGAACAATTGCAGCGGCTGAACCTGCCGCCGTCGCCCCCGGCCACCGACGCCGAGTTTCTTCGTCGGGTGTACCTCGATACAATCGGCACGCTGCCATCGCCGGAAGTGGTCCGTCAGTTCCTGGCCGACGATTCGCTCGACAAGCGGCAGCGGGTGATCGATGCGCTGCTGGCTCGGCCGGAGTTTGTCGATTACTGGACCTATCGCTGGTCGGATCTGCTCTTGATCAACGGCACCCGGCTGCGGCCCGATGCCGTGAAAGCCTACTACCGCTGGATCCACGACCACGTGGCGGCGAACACCCCCTGGGATCAATTTGCCCGCGAGGTGATCCTGGCCAAGGGCAGCAGCTTTGAGAACGGGGCCACCAACTTCTATGCCCTGCATCAGGATCCCGAATCGCTCACCGAGAACGTCAGCCAGGCGTTTCTGGGGCTCTCCATCGGGTGTGCCAAGTGCCACAACCACCCGCTGGAGAAATGGACCAACGACCAGTATTACGCCATGGCCAACCTGTTCGCCCGGGTGCGATTCAAAGGTTGGGGCGGCGACCCGCGCAACGGTTCCGGCCTGCTGACGCTTTACGTCGTCCCGCGGGGCGATCTGATCCAGCCGCTGACCGGCAAACCGCAGCCGCCCACGCCGCTGGATGGCGAACCAATCGCGCTGGACGATCCCAGCGACCGCCGCGAACACTTGGCCCGCTGGCTCACCTCGCCCGATAACCCTTACTTCGCCCGGGCGATCACCAACCGCGTGTGGGCGAACTTCTTCGGCGTGGGACTTGTGGAGCCGGTCGACGACCTGCGGGCATCCAACCCCGCCAGCAACGAACGGCTGTTGACCGCGGCCGCCCAATACCTTGTGGAGAAGAACTACGATCTGAAAGAGCTGATGCGCGCGATCCTGTCGTCGGCCACGTACCAGCGCAGCAGCCAACCGCTGCCGGAAAACCGCGATGAGCAGCGTTTCTACTCCCGGTACTATCCCAAGCGACTGATGGCCGAGATCTTGCTGGACGCCGTGAGCCAGGTGACCGGCGTGGCCAGCAGCTTTACCGAGATCGAGTACCCCGGGGCCGACCGCCGCAAGGTCGACTTCTACCCGCCGGGCACCCGGGCCATACAGCTCTACGACTCCGCGGTATCCAGCTATTTTTTGCGAACCTTCGGCCGCAACCAGCGGGAGATCACCTGCGAGTGCGAACGTTCCGACGAGCCGAGCATGGTGCAGGTGCTGCACATCTCCAACGGCGATACCATCAACGAGAAGCTGCAAGCCAAGGCAGCCGCGTGGAACAGTTGTTGAAGGCTGGGGTAAGCCACGCCGAAATGGTGGAGGAAGTGTACCTGTCGGCCCTGTCGCGCTATCCCACCGATCAGGAACGGCAGCGGCTGGTCGCCTTGATGGCTCAAGCCGTTCACGAGGAAGCTGCCGGGGCTCCGGCCCAATCGCTTCCGGCCCAACCAGCCAAGGAAGGTAACGAGGGCATTTCGGCCTGGACCGCCGCCGAGCGGACCGCCGTCGAGGACCTGTTCTGGGCCGTGCTGAGCAGCCGCGAGTTCTTGTTCAACCACTAGCGGCTGGCCCCTGAGCTGGTCGCCGGCGGTTGACAGTGCGCGACCGCGCGGCTTGTGCGGCCCCCCCTTTCATCGCGGCGGCTGTCGCTCGAAAATACGCTCAGCGGCCGCAACCGCTTTGCCCGGAACCCGCGAGGCCCAGGACGCCCTCCCCACAAGGATCATGCCGATGGCGTATCCGCAGTTTTTTCGTGTTCGCCAGACTTTTCCTCGCCCTCGCATCACCGACATTCCCGGCGAGGTCGAGCGGCAACTGGCCAGTCTGCAATTGCAAACCAAGGTAAAGCCTGGCCAGAGCGTGGCGATCACGGCCGGTAGCCGCGGCATCGCCAACATCCACGTGATCACCAAGGCAGTGGTCGATCACTTCAAACGGCTGGGAGCGCAGCCGTTCATCGTGCCGTCGATGGGCAGCCACGGTGGCGGCACGGCCGAAGGCCAGCGGGCCATCGTCGAGGGCTACGGCATGACCGAGCAGTTTCTCGGCTGTCCGATCCGCTCGTCGATGGAAACGGTTGTCATCTGCCAGACCCAGGAAGGCATTCCGGTCCACTTCGATAAGTTCGCCTACGAGGCCGACCACGTGATGGTGGTCGGCCGCATCAAGCCGCATACCAGCTTCGTGGGCGATATCGAAAGCGGCCTGATGAAGATGATGCTCATCGGACTGGGCAAGCACGAGGGGGCCAAGATCTACCACCGGGCCATCTACGATTACAGCTTTGGCCAGATCGTCCGCAGCGTGGCCGGCCGCGTGCTGGAGCAGTGCGGTATCGTGGCGGGGCTGGGCATCGTCGAAAATGGTTACGACGAAACCGCCATCCTGGCCGCCGTGGCGCCGCAAGACTTTGAAGCCCGCGAGAAAGAACTGCTTCGCCAGGCCAAGGAACTGATGCCCCGGCTGCCGTTCCGCACGGCCGACCTGCTGATCGTCGAAGACTTTGGCAAGAACATCAGCGGCTCGGGCATGGACACCAACGTGGTCGGGCGCAAGTTCGCCTGGCACGAGGCCGCCCCCGACGAATGGCCCAAGATCAAACGCATCTGGGTGCGGAGCCTCACCGAAGAAACGCACGGCAACGCCACCGGCATCGGCGGGGCAGAGTTCTGCAGCCGCCGCGTGCTGGAACAGATCGATATGGAGATCACCAAGATCAATTCCATGACCGGCGGCGGCCCGGTCGGGGCCATGATTCCCGTTTCGTACGACACCGAGCGCGAGATCATGGACGCGGCGCTCTCCACCGTGGGGCTGGTGACTCCCGAGAACTCGGCCATCATGTGGATCCAGAACACGCTGCACGTGGCCGAGGTGGAGTGTTCGGCCCGCTATCTCGAGGAAGCCCGGCAGCGCGACGATCTGGAAGTCCTCACCCCGCTGCGCGATCTGCCGTGGGACGGTTCGGGCAACCTGGGTTCGTTTGCCGAGTTTGGCCGCCGTTAACGCACGTTCGCCGCGGTATCCCCTCCTTCAGTGCGGCTTCCACCGCCAGTTTGGTAACCCCTAACTTGCGGAAGTCGAGCTTGCTGGTCAAACTGACGGCTTCCTGCCGCAGGCCCCGAGCTTTCGTCGACGCTCCCTCCGCCCGGGGCCGTACCGGACCGTTGCAATATTCCTTCTGGCCCGAGCTGACCGAATGAACCGCTACGAGAAGTCCCGCGAGTTGTACGAGCGCGCCTGTCGCAGCCTGGCTGGTGGCGTCGCCAGCGAATTCCGTAAGTACGGCTACCCACATCCCCTGTTCTACGAACGCGGCGTGGGCAGCCGGATCTACGACGTGGACGGCAACGAGTACCTCGACTTCACGCTCAGCCAAGGTCCGCTGATCCTGGGCCACTCGCACCCCGAAGTGCTCCGCCGCGTGCAGGAGAGCAGTGCCCGCGGGCAGCTTTACGCCGGCCAGCACCTGGAAGAACTGGAACTGGCCGAAACGATCCAGCGCATCATCCCCTGCGCCGAGCTGATGCGGTTCAGCCTGTCGGGCTCCGAGGCGGATCACGCCGCGCTGCGGTTGGCCCGAGCCGTTACGGGCCGGCACAAGTACATCAAGTTCGAAGGCCAGTATCACGGCTGGTTCGACAACGTGGCCTACAGCATCTCGGCCGCCGACGAAGCGGCGCTGGGCCCGCGCGAAGCGCCCAAGGCCGTGCCCTGGACGCAAGGTCTGCCGCCCGGCACCGCCGACGAAATGATCGTGCTGCCGTGGAACGATCTGGAACTGCTGGAAAAGACGCTCCGCAGCCGGGCCGACGAAATCGCGGCCGTGATGACGTCGCCGGCCATGTGCAACGCCGGGTGCATCGCGCCGCGGGCAGGCTACCTGGCCGCCGTGCGGCAGTTGTGCGACGAACTGGGCATTCTGCTGATCTTCGACGAGGTGATTACCGGCTTCCGGCTCGGCATGGCTGGCGGGCAGGGCTACTTCGGCGTGACGCCCGACCTGGCCGTGTTCGGCAAGGCCATGGCCAACGGCTACCCGATCAGCGTGCTGGCCGGCAAGCGTGAATACATGCAGTGGATCGCCGACGGCCACGTGATCCACGCCGGCACGATGAACAGCTACAACCCCGGGGTCGCCGCCGCAGCCGCCACCATCGAAATCCTCGAACGCGAGAACGTGCATCCGCGGCTGTTCGAACTGGGCCGCGAACTGATGGAAGGGCTGACCGAGGTATCGCGTGCGGCCGGCCACCCGATGCTCGTGCAGGGCTTCGGTCCGATGTTCCACGCGGGCTTCACGCCCAAGTCGGCCGTGTACGATTTCCGCGACACGCTCAGCTACGACAAGGCCAAGTACGGGCGGTTCCTGGCCGGCATGCACGATCGCGGCATCCGGCTCATTGGACGCGGTATCTGGTACCTGTCGGCCGCACATACCGCCGAGGATATCCGCCTGGCGATCGATACCGCGAGCGAGGTGCTCAAGTCGCTCTAGTCGCGCAAGGCGGGAGCCGCGCTACAGGTGGGGACAGCCAACCGTTTCGATCACGCATGCCAAGAGTCAGAGGAGGGAGGAAATACCGCGGCCGCTGCGCAAACGCCTGATTGCCAATGCACAATTGTTGCTGGTGCTGTTGGGCGTGATGCTGGCGCTGGAACTGATCGACTGGCTGACGCCGGCGTATCTGGATCGCTTCGGCATTCAGCCGCGGCGGTTGCGGGGCCTGCCCGGCATCGTCACTGCGCCTTTTTTGCACGGTGGCTTTTCCCACCTGCTGGCCAACGCCCTGCCGTTTTTCATGCTGGGTTGGTTGATTCTGCTGCGTGGCCGGCGCGACTTTGTGATCGTCAGCGTGGTGTCGGCCCTGGTGTCGGGCATCACCGTCTGGCTGATTGGCAGCCAGGATAGCGTACACATCGGCTGTAGCGGCGTGGTATTCGGCTACTTCGGCTTCCTGCTTGCCCGCGGGTTCTTCGAACGCACCTTCGGCGCCATGCTCATGGCGCTGGGGGTCGGGCTGTTGTACAGCGGGTTCTTGTGGGGCCTGCTGCCGCTGTGGCCGGGCATTTCCTGGCAAGGACACCTGGGCGGCCTGATCGGCGGCGTGATCTGCGGATACGTGCTGGCAAGGCCGCCGGCGCTACGTTGGGCAGTGCGTAGCGGCGAACGCCACGAGGTTTAACGCTCTTGCCCAGGCTGGGAGCCGCCGATGTCAAAGGGCGCTTTGGCTGCGAACAGCCCCCGGGCACCTGAAGGCAGCCGGGCGTAGATCTCCACGCTTCTTACGTCGATCGTGGCCGGGTCGAACCGGATGCCGCTGCGTAGGGCGAACTGCACCAGGTACAGTTCGACGGTTTCGCCGGGTTCCACCGTCCCTGGCCGGTGAAAGAAAAAGCGTTCGTTGAGCGTGACCGCCACGCTGCTCCAGGTTTCGTCGCTGTCGTTGCGAAACCGCAGCCGCCGGCTGGCCGCGTCCGCAGCGGACACCGCGCTGCCGTTGCCGCCGGCCTGGTGTGCGCCCGAGGGCGCAACCGCATCCACCTCTTCCAGCGTGACCTGTAGCGGGTGCTGCTGCACGCGCGGCAGCGTATTCCACAGGTATCCCACGGCCACCACCGGCGTGGCTGCCACGATAAGCAGCAGGATCGTCAGCCCACGGCGGCTCAACCGCTTACCCGGCGGCATGGGCGAAAAGGATTCGGGATCGGCCATAACAATTGCGGCAAAGGTTTGCGGGCAAGAATCGGCGGCACGGCGGCGGGGGCAACACGCGTTCTTGGCTTTCCGCCCTTGCGGGTCCCCTTAAGTTAAGAATACCGGGCAGGGACCAGCCCGCGAAGGGTGCCACCGCCCTGCACGTTCCCCGCAGCGGATTAAGTGACCGGCGACGCGACTAACCGGCCTGGGCGGTTGGGCCATGTTGCGGTGCCTGCGGGAGCGGGCAGGAAGGCAGCGAGCCGAACAACCGCTCGCGAATCTCGCGGTACTGCTGCAGGTGGCTGGCCAGCGGCCCCAAGTTCTCGGGCTCGAACCGCTCCGGCTCGACGAACAGTCGCCCCGGGTGATCGAGCTTCTGGTAGTGCGCCAGCCGGCACAGCAAACGCCGGCTCGTGCGGTCCAGGCCATGCAGGCGGCATAAATCCCGGAACAACCGGCTAGGGCTATAAAGTGGTCGCGGCGGCTTGGGGCGAGCCAGCCGCTGGAGCAGCGCTACCAGGCACGCCACGAGCAGCAAAGCGCCGCTGGCGACCAACAGATCGGTGCTGGAAAGCTGCGCATGGTCGCCGCGAAAGTTGCGGCTCAGGTCGGCGATTCGCCCCTGTTGGGCGAGCAAGATTGGCAGGAAGGTGGTCATCCGCGGTCTCCCTTCCTACCAGGTCAGTTGAAGCAGTGCCCGGCGGGCCGCACTTTGCACGGCCGGGCTGGGATCGTTCAGGGCCGACTGTAGCGCATCGTGCGCGGCCGGACTGTTGAGGTGCGAGAGCACTTCGACAACTTCCAGCCGCACTCGATCGTCGTGGTCGTCGATCATCAGGGCCAGCGCATCTTGCAGTTCGTGCACGGCGTTCATGGCCACCGCCATGGCAATCGCCCGCAACCGCCGCGAACGCGTGGTTGCCGCCATCTCCGACCGCAGCCCGGTGAGCGTGCTGGGGTCGAGCTTCCGCACCAGTTCGCCGGTGCTGGTGCGAATCTCGGGCGAGAGCACATCGAAGCTGGCCAGGTACTTGGTAAAGCTGAACTCGGTCAGGCTTTTGCGCACCGCCTGCCGGACCGCTTCGTGCGGATGGTCGGCCATGCGGATGAGCCGTGCGAGCGCGTCGGGCAAACCGCGCCAGCGGATCTGCCGGGCGGCGTTGGCCACGACCACCGGGTCGAGGTCCTGGAGCGCCTGGCCAATGGCCGCATCGGCCAGCGGGCCTGAATAGTCGGCCAGGGCCGCGACGGCCGCGCGCCGGGCCTCGGCGGCTCCCCGCACCGCCATGTGCGCCAACGCGGCCACGATCTGGCTGCGCGGCATGCCGGTCGACGCAATCATGCGCACCGCCGTGGCCTGCTGCGTTTCGGCAAACGCTTCCAATTCGTGGATTCGATCGGGCGCCGCCCAGGCAAGGCGATCCATTCGGCGGAAGTTGTGCGAGGCAAACGTGCGGTTAGCTTCGGCGGCCTTGTTCAGCAGGGCGGTCACAAACGCAGGATCCATTCGTCCGGCGATCACGTGCAGTGCGGCAAGCGGCGCGTGGGGATCGTCGAGGAACGAAAGCAGCAAGCGGCGCACGCTCGGCTTGTCGCTGCTGCGCAGGATGTTCACGATCTCGGCCTGGCAAGCGTTGGCCGGATCGAGCAGGACGTTCTTGAGCAAAGCGTTTTCGCGCCCGGCCAGCAACAGAAACGCTTCAAGAGGTTCCTTGCGGCCGTGGCGCCCGAACCGTTGCACCGAACCTTCGAGACTTGCCAGCAGGTTGCGGCGAATGATCTGCGGATCGCGCCGGCGGCGGTCGGGCGTGTGGTCGCAGCCCTCGCTGAGTTGTTCGGCCAGCCGGACGATCGTGCGGCCCAGCAGATCGGCCAATGGATTGCCGGGCGCCTCCACGGCGGCCACCAGCGCCGGCATCGCCTCGTATTCGCGGAAGATGCACACGGCCTCGCAGGCGTAGGCCGCCAGGCGGCGATCCTGTCCCAGGATGGCAGCGCGGAAGGTGTCGGCCATGCGGCCGCCCTTTTCGGCCAATACGTTCTCCCAGCCGGGGCGAAGCCGGTTCAGCCGAACCAGGATTTCGTGCAGCCCGGCGGGCGAGCGCCGTTCGAGCAGCGCATCGAGCGCGGCGACTTGGATCTCCTGATGCGGAGAGTCGAGCAGCGGAATCAACACCGCCAGCGCCGCGTCGTTGGACGTGTGGGCGAGGTGGTGAAGTGTCTTTTGCCAGCCGCTGCTCACCGCAGGATCTCCGTGCCCCCTGTGGCGTACGATTTAACCACTAAAACATGCAATACGCGGCGGCCGGGGAGGCCGAAGAACTGTGATTTTCCCCTCCCCCATGGGGAAATTGCGGCGACCGACACCTCGGCAGAGGGGGCCATCGCCCCGCTACCACCGGGATAACCCGCACAGCGTGGGCACATCGCAAGTGCCGCTGCGCACGCCGGGCACGGCAACTCTGCCGGGCCCGTGGGGTGCATCAAGGCAACACACGGGTCGCTCCCAAAGTTCGTGCCCAACCACTGCCAGGGCGCATGCAAGCGCAGTCGCCATCCATGTCCCCCCCAACTGGACACGTTGGCAGGGCACCATCGACACCGCGACAGCGAAGGACTAACTAGCGGAAACGACCGCGGCAATCGGGCGGAACGAACTATCGAATAGGGTGCGGGAGGGTTACACTGAGAGCCGTTCCGTTCTGCCCGCATTGACATTTCCAATCGTTGGCGACTGCGCCCCAACTTGCTGGAGTTCGCCGAGTATGTCGAATCCCAATCCGTTTGCCTCTCCCCATGCGGCCCCGGGAGTCGGCGGCGTGCAAGGGATGGATGCCGGCCTGTCGCCCAACGCCGCAACCATCCTCGCCAAGACGCGCGGCTGGGTGATGCTTTACGCCATGTTGCTGTACATCGGCGCCGCCGGCCTGCTGCTGGCCCTGGCGGCCGCCGGCAATTTCTTGCGTGAGATTCCCCAGTTGTCCGGCCTGGGCAGTCTGATGGCGGTGGCGATCATCATCGCGCTGGGCTACGTGCTGGCCCAGGCGGTGATGCTGACCCTCTTTGCCTCGAAAATCGCTAGTTACCTGCGTTCGCGCAACCCCGGCGAAATGGCCACGGGGCTGAAGAACCTGCGCATCTTCTGGATCCTCGAAGGTGTCCGACTGTTGATCATGGCGGTGTTCGGCGTGATCGGTCTGCTGACCATCCTGGTAGCCCTGTAAAGCTTGCGGACCGATGCGGTCGAGTGAAGGTCCTCTCCTTACTGATGCAGAAACCTCAAAGCCATGAGCAATCCATACGGTGAACAACAGCCCGGTTTGGGTCAGCAGCCAGGGTACGGGCCGCCGCCCGGTTACGGACAGCAACCCACATACGGGCAGCCGCCTGGCTCCGGTCAAACGCCAGGCGGCTCCCCACCCCAGAGCCAGCCGCCCTACGGTGGTCCGCAGATGTACAGTCAGCCCGGCTATGGGCAGGCCGGTTATGCGCCGCCCGGCTACGGCGGCCCGGAGGAGCTGTACGAGGCAGGCCGAGAACTCATTGGCATGCGGCCCTGGGTGATGATCTGCGGCATCTGCGGCATCATCGGGGCAAGCTTCAACCTGGTGCAGGTGCTGGCCATGTTCGCACGGGGCGGCAGGGACATGAGCGAGGCGGTCGGCAACTTCATCGGGGTTGTCGTTTCGCTGGTGCTGGCCAGCCTGCTGCTCAAGTTCGGCGGCGCGATTAACGCCTTCCGGCAGGTTCAGTCGCCCCAGCAGTTGGAGGCTGCGCTCGAAGCGCACCTCGCTTACTGGCGACTGCTGGGCATCCTGTTTATCATTGCCTTCTTGCTGCTGCTGGTCATTTTCGTGATCGGGGTGGCCATCGCGATCACGCGATAGCCCGCGCGGCAGGCTCCACCTGCAGCCGGCTTCCGCGCGGATCGGAGGCACGTACTTCACCATGCAATCCTCCCCACGGGAGTTCAAAGCGATGCGTACCAAGTTGGCAATCCGTTGTGTGCTGGGCGCCGTTGGCTTCGTGGGAGCCGTGCTGTTGAGCGGTGGCATGGTCATGGCCGAAGGCAAGTTTGTGCCGCTGTTCGACGGCAAGACGCTCAACGGCTGGCAGGGCGATCCGGAACTGTGGCGGGTGGAAAACGGCGAGATCGTGGGCTCCACTGACAACAAGCAGCTCAAGCGCAACTCGTTCCTCTCGACCACCAAGAGCTATCGCAACTTCGTCCTGCGGCTGAAGTTCAAGCTGCGGAACCATAACTCGGGCGTGCAGTTCCGCAGCAAGCAGCATCCCGACTACGTGGTCCGCGGCTACCAGGCCGACATTGCCGACAACCAGTACCTGGGCATCCTCTACGAGGAAGGCGGCCGCGGCATCCTCAAACTGGTCGACGCCAAGGAAGTCGCCAAGCATTACAAGCCCGACGATTGGAACGAGTACGTGATCACGGTCGACGGGCCGCACATCACGCAGGCCCTCAACGGCTACACCACCGTGGATTACGTCGAGCAGGACGAAGAGAAGGGTGCGAAGGAGGGCATCATTGCCCTGCAACTGCACACCGGCCCCAAGATGGAAATCCGCTTCAAGGATATCGAGATCAAAGAGCTGCCGTAGCCTGTAGCTGGGGAGGGCATCGGTACCGCGCGAAGGTTAGGCCCAGGGTTAGGCCTTTTGCGCAGCACTTCACCGAAATGCCTTTGCTACACCCGCCAAGCAGACATTCCGGCGCTCGTCTTACGCGCTCAAGTTGGCCCTTTGAGGCGCATCGAGCTTGAGCACCTGCCAGATCCGCGGATCGGCCAGACTGGCCGCAATGAACTTCACGCCGTCAAAGCAATGGCCGCGGCTGTGTTCGCCCGGCACGGCCACGGTGTACGCGCCGGCCGCGACGGCGGCCCGGGAACCGGTGCCGCTGTCTTCCAGCACCAGGAGTCGCTGCGGCGGCAGCTCGAAACGCCTGGCCGCGGTGAGGTAAATCTCCGGGTGTGGTTTGCCTTGGGTGACATCCTCGGCGGTGAGCGTGAAGGCGAACCGCTCCAAGAGGCCAAACTGCCCCAAGAGCCGCTCCAGGAAGAATCGGTTGCTGCTGGTGGCGATCGCCTTGGGCAGGCCACGACGCTCCAGGCCATCAAGCAGATCTAAGAGCCCCGGCATGGGTGCAGCCCGGCTGCTCATCAACTCAAGCACCATGGCAAACGACTCGGTGGCCAGCTCTTCCACGGTGTCGGTGAGCTGCAACCGGTCGATCAGGATGCCCAGCGCCACGGGGGCCGGGCGGCCCATCATGGCATCGTACACTTCCTGGGAGAACTCGTGCCCTCGCCGGGCGACGAGCTGCCGCAGCGCCTCGCGGTACAGATCCTCGGTGTTGAACATCAGGCCGTCGAGGTCGAACACCACGGCCCCGATGGCCGCTTCAGGCGGCACCAACAAATGCGTCTCCGAGGTTGGCTCCGGCATGGAAGGTTCTCCGGCTCCCCGTGAGCGGCAGTTGCGCCGCCGGGGGAACCGTGATTTGTGATCGCGGCAGACGGAGGGCAAAACGGCAGGCGACCGGCCTAGCGTCTGGTAACCAGGTCCATGATCCAGCGGTTGGCGTCGGCCAGCATCTCGCGACACAAGCGCTGCCCGCCAGGGTACTGCCGCAGCGTGATATCCAGCCCGGCACAGTGGAACAGGCGCAAGTCGCCGCACACGTGCTCTTCGGCGTAGCGTTGGCTTTGTCGGCCGCAGGCAACAAACAGCGGCAAGCGGCGGGCTTCGGAGAGCCGGCCCAGCGGTGTGCCGTGCCGCGGGAACGGTCCGCACAACGACAACACGCCGGCGAACCGGTCGGGGTGCATCATGCCCAGGCGAAAGGCGATCGTTCCGCCGGCATCGAACCCGGCCAGGAAGATACGCTCAGGATGGATGTTGTAGCGGTGCTGCGCCAGGGAGATGCACTCCCACACGCGGCTTTCGGCCAGGGCCACGTCGGCCGCCCGATGCAGCCAGGTGTAACCGCGCTGACCGTTGGGGCCCGGCGGCATCATCCGGGTGCCGCGTGGTGCCACCCCCACGTAGTTTCGCAGGCTCAGCCCTGCCATCACGCGGCTCAACTCCGTCTCATCGCTCCCGGGGCCGTGCAGCCACACGATCAGCGGATAGGCGTAGTTCTTCTCGTAGTGCAGGGGGCCAAACAGTGAACATGCCGAGCTTGGCGATGCCAGCGCAGGCGAAGCAGAACCGACCGCCTCGATGGGATCGTCTGCCAGCACTGCATGCGGTTCAAGTCGGTTCATGATGGTTCTCGGTGAGGATGTGCATGGCGGGGGAACTCTACCCGAAGCCCTTCAAATCTGTCAACGGAACAACTCGCCCCGGCGAACAAGCCATCGATGGGCGAAGGTTCCAGGCCGCACAAGGCAGGTCCGCAATCGTTTCTTGCCCCAGCCCAACTCTCGCCACACGGCCCGCGGGCGGGCGGCCCTCGACGACGAGCTGCTGGCCCTGGGCCGCTGCGCACACACGAGTCGGGCTGATCGGCCCCGGCAGTGTGCGGACCATCCTTGGAGGCAGGCACCGCCGTGGGGTGCCCCGAGCAACGAACGACAACGGAAATGCAGGGCGACTGCCCTGGGGGCGGTTGCCCGCCATGGACAACCGTAAACGGTGAATCGTCGGACGCCGAAGGCAGGCGGGGCGACGCGCCGGGAAGGGCTGGCCCTCGGCACATTCCCGCGGGCGGCGAGATGCATGCGTGCTGTGGTTGCGCGGCAGGCATTTCGGCAACCGCGGACAACCGTTCTCATTCACCCCCGCGTTTGCTCCCCTGGTAGCGGAGCGCAGCGCGGGGCAAGCAATCTGGCGGCATGGCCACCACAAAACGACCGCCCGCGAACATGCGTGGCTGTGCGCATGTTCGCGGGCGAAGGCGTGGTTCTTAAACGAGGGTCGCCATCGTGGCAACCAGCGACTTCACAGCATCGACGCTCTTCTGGAAGTCGGCCTTTTCTTGTTCGTCCAGTTCCAGCTCGATCACCTTCTCGACACCGTTGGCGCCCAGGATGATCGGCACGCCCACGTAGTAACCGCCCACACCGTACTCCTTGTCGCAGTAGGCGGCGCAGGGGATGAGGCGTTTCTTGTCCTTGACGATGGCCTCGACCATCTGGGCCGTAGCCGCCGCCGGAGCGTAGTAGGCGCTGCCGGTCTTGAGCAGGCTGACGATCTCGGCACCGCCGTGGCGAGCCCGCTCCACGATGGCGTCCAGCTTCTCGCGCGACATCAACCGGGTGACCGGGATGCCGCCCACCGAGGTGCAGCTCGGCATCGGCACCATGGTGTCGCCGTGGCCGCCCATCAACAGGGCCGACACGTCCTCGACGCTCACGCCCAGCTCCATGGCGATGAAGGTGCGATACCGGGCCGTATCGAGCACGCCGGCCTGCCCCAGCACGCGGTGGTGCGGGAAGCCGGTCACCTGCTGGGCCCGCTGCACCATGGCATCGAGCGGGTTGGAGACCACGATCACAATCGCGTCGGGGCTGGTCTTCTTGATCTGCTCGGCCACGCTGCCCACGATCCGGGCGTTGGTGGCGAGCAGGTCGTCGCGGCTCATGCCGGGCTTGCGAGCGATACCGGCAGTGATCACCACCACGTCGCTGCCGGCGGTATCGGCGTAATCGCTGGTGCCGATCAGATTGCTGTCAAAACCCATGATCGGCCCGGCCTGGCGAAGGTCGAGCGCTTTGCCCTTGGGCATGTCGCCGGCTTCGGGAATATCGAGCAGGACCACGTCGCCCAGCTCGGCCGCGGCGCACCAGTGCGCCGTGGTGGCACCCACATTTCCGGCTCCAATAATCGAGATCTTGGCACGCCTCATCGACGGTTCACCTCAAGGGGGGATGGCTGGTGTTTCGGCCCGCGCCGCGGCTTGGAGGCGTTTCAGGCCGCAACCCGCCTGTGCCTGCAACAAAGTCGTCAGCGCTCGTCAGTTCCAGTTTGTGAGTATCGAGAATGCCAGTGCCAAGTCAAGCCGCTGCCCCGCACGGTCGAGCGGGCTTCCCCCCTTAATCTCTTGCCAAATGCGCCGCGAGTTGCTTACGCGCCGCGGCAAGCGCGCGAAGGCCTGCCGATTACAAAGACTGGGCAGCAAGTGGCACGGGTGGGGTTCGAACCCGCAGTCACGAAGGTTTGAGCTTCACCGCGATGCCACGGTTTGCGTACCGTGCCAGTTGATGGAACGCGCGAGCATCCACACCCCGCGTAGCCTGAGAGCACCGCTCGCGCGAACGATGCGCCGCGCTGATCGTGCGCGGCGTGAAAGACGGCCTGGAGCGAACAAGCTGCGGCGACAGGAATCGAACCTGTGTCGGGGCGGTTAACAGCCGCCTGCCCGTACCAGCACGGGCTCCGTCGCAAGGCGGCCGTGGCTCGTGGCCTCGCGAAGCAATATTGCGGAAGAGCGCCCAGCGGGAATCGAACCCGCACTTTCGCCATGGCAAGGCGATAGGCAACCATTACATCATGGGCGCGGAGAAACGAGACCGCCGATGTGCTGCGTCTGAAGTAGCTCCAACACGCGTCAGAACGGCTGGTCCACAATTGGGATCCAGGCAATCAGAACGGCCGCAGGTGGGCTGGAGACGCTCGAATCTTCGTCTCCTGGTCTTCAGCCAAGCGCTAGACCAGCTTAGCTACCCGCCCAGGCAGCGTTGCGTCGCTCACGTGGGCCGGACGTTTGAAACGACGCACGCCACACCGCCAAGGTTCGCATGTGCCGGTTAACGATGGCACCAGGCGTTGCGGCCGTACTTACGCCTGGCCAGTGAGTACGCGGCAAGGCGCAGCCTTTTGTCTGGCCGGCGTCTGAAAACCGGCGTTTGAGAGAGCAAAGTCGGTACGCCGCCGCTACAGCGACAACGTTTCACGCGACACGTGCGAGGCCTTCTTCTCGCAATGCGGCGAGGCCGCGGACTCGCTCGCCGAAGCGGCAGCCTCGCGCTGCCTCTGGGCGGCTACGATCCGTCGGGCAATGGCATCAACCGTCAGCACGGCCACGGCGGCAGCCACAGCCAACAGGGCCGGCAGCCACAATTGATCGAGTGTCGGGAAGTAGTTCTTCCCCTCTTCCTGGAACGGCCATACCCGCCGCAGCGAGCCAACCATAAACCCGCACAGTGCGGCCATGGTGATCGATTCGTGCCGGGCCAGCAGGAATTTGAGAATCTTGCTGAAACCGATTAACCCAATGGCGCAGCCACAGCCAAAGACGGCGACAAAGACCAGATTGTCGAGCGTGATGCGGCCGCGAGCCACCTCGCCCACCACGCCGATCACAGCCGGGTACATGCCCAAGATGAGCAGCACAAACGCGCCGCTGATGCCCGGCAGAATCATCGCGCAGATGGCGATCATGCCGCAGATGAACAGGTACGGGTAGGTGACCTCGGCTTCGGTCGGCAACAGCCCCGTCAGCCAATACGCCCCCACGGCCGCCACCACGGCCAACAGCACCGCCCCCAAGGTCCAGTGGCGAATCATGCGAACCACCAGCACGCACGAAACGCTGATCAAGCCAAAGAACACCGCCAGCGTCAGTTCGGTGTGATGCTCCAGCAGATACTTCATCAGCCGGGCAAACCCGAGAATGCCGCTCCCGATGCCCAGCAGCAGAAAGAACAAAAACCGCAGGTCGATCCGCTGGGCGGCGGCTTTCCACTGCCGCTGGCGGACCAGGTTCAGTAGCGTCAAATCAAAGTGGCTGATCGCCGTCACCAGCCGGCGATAAATGCCTACCACCAGGGCCACCGTCCCGCCGGAAACGCCCGGCACCACGTCGGCCGCTCCCATGGCCACGCCTCGCAAAACCATGGCGGCATCCTGCCACAGGCTGGCTTGCGGTTTGTTGTCGTTCATCAGCGGAAGCCCAACAGGTCAAGGAGCGGGTACGGCGAAGCGATCTTCACCGGCAGCGGGGGGCAGGTGGAAAATCGTCCGGCGGGCTGCTAGAACCAGCCGATACCGCCTTGAACCGCGCTTGACGGTCGCCGGCGGTGGGGTTACCGCGGCTATTTCCGCCGCATTCCCCTAGTCGAGGGCACCCCATCGGGCCCCTGCTGGCGCACCCTAGGGGATTGGCGCATGGCCGTCAATGGCAAGCAGCGGTGCCAGCATGGCCAGCAGCAGGCCGCACGCGCTGGCCCCTTGCTCGCACGCGGTGGTTACGCCCCGCCCGGGCGAGCCCGAGTCACCGCAGCGTCGGCCGGCCCAGGGCATTGGTCGGGGGGGCCGGCATCGCCCACTCTCAGAGGATCGAAAGCAGTATGAAGTTCGACTGTCTCAGTGCCGGCATCCTGGTAGCCGATCACCTTTGCGCGCCCATCTCGCACCTGCCCGCTGCCGGCGAGTTGGTGCTGACCGACTCCCTGCCTCTGGCCATCGGCGGCTGCGCGGCCAATACGGCGGTCGACCTGGTTCGGCTGGGAGTCAAGGTGGGCATCATCGGCTGCGTGGGCGAGGATCCCTTCGGCCAGTTCATCATCGACAGCATGGCCGCCCAGGGCGTCGGCACCGAGAGCATCCGAAAAGTGCCCGGCGTGGAAACCTCGGGCACGCTGATCATCAACGTGGCCGGCCAGGACCGGCGATTCATCCACACCATCGGCGCCAACGCTTCGCTCCGCGCAGAAGACATCCCGCTGGAACGCGTCACCCAGGCCAAAGTGTTTTACGTGGGCGGGTATCTGCTGATGCCGGGCCTGGAGCAACAGCCGCTGACCGAACTGTTCCGGGCTGCCCGAGCCGCCGGCGTGAAGACCGTGCTCGACGTGGTGCTGCCCGGCCCTGGCGATCACGCGCGGCAATTGGAGCAACTGCTGCGTGAGACCGACGTGTTCCTGCCCAACAGCGACGAGGCCCGGGCCCTCACCGGCCAGGACGATCCGCAGCGGCAGGCCGAGGCGTTTGTCGAGGCGGGCGTAGGCACCGCCGTCATCACCTGCGGCGATAAGGGAACGTGGCTGGCCACGCGCGATTACACGTTCCGCGCCGGCGTGTACGACGTGCCGTTTGTCGGCGGCACCGGGGCCGGCGATGCGTTCGTGGCCGGCTACATCGCCGGACTGGTCGATGGCCAGTCACCCGAGGGTTGCCTCCGCTGGGGTAGCGCCCTGGGCGCAAGCTGCGTGCGGGGCGTGGGCGCCACCGAAACGGTCTTTACCCGCGACGAAGCCCTGGCGTTCATGCAACAGCAGCCGCTGGCCATCGAAACGGTGCGAGGTTCGTTCTAGCGCACGCAGTAGCGTGCCGGCCGCTTATTCCTCGCGCCCCAGCTTGCGCAGCAGGTCGAACGTAAAAATGCCCTGCCGGCAGCCGTGGTTGAAATGAATGTTGTAGGCGTAGCTGCCTACCGGCTGCATGCTCACCAGCTTCAGCGGCTGGGTTTCTTCCGGGCTGAGGACCGGCAGCAGGCCGACCTCCTTGGGAGCCTCCACGGCCTGATTGCGCCGCTCGCGGCAGCCGGCGCACGGGCAATTATCGAGAAACTCCTGAAACCGGTAGCGGCGAACCTGACCGTCGCTCCAGGTGATGCGCAGCTCGCGTTCACCGGCCAGTTCGATCTTGGTAGGGACGACGCTCACCTTACTGTTCGCTCCGTAGTGTTTTCTCGCCAGAGTAGGCCGCCCACCGCTCGCTACCAATACCCGCCAACAGGCAGCCCGTCTTTGGGTACTTTAGCAGTTCGGTGGCTACCGGGGCAGGGCTGGTGCTGTTCAACACGGTGGGGCGTGCGTCGGCAGAACGTACAAGATCAGGGCGTGCAACGCCGCGGCAGGGCCGTGCCGCCCGGGGGGCAACCGCTTCGGCCGCGATTGCTTTCTCCCCTGTGCGGCCGCAGTTACACTGGTGGGGCGGGCAGCACGGAATCCTTCTGGCCTAGTTAGCAGTGAAGTACGACATGAAGCGCGTAACGTGGTTTGCGGCGTTGGCCATCCTCGCCACCGGTCCTTGGACCGCGGTCGGGCAACAAACTCCCTCGCCGGTCGACGGCAAGGCGGTGTCGTTCAAGAAGACCGTGCTCGACACGGCGTTTCGCAGCGAGGGCGTGGCCGTCGGCGACTTCAACAACGACGGCAAGCTCGATATCGCCGCCGGCACCGTGTACTACGCCGCGCCCGATTGGAAGATGCACCTCATCGGCGACAAGGCTCCGGAGTTCGATCCCAAGAACTACAGCCAGTCGTTCCAGAACTTTGCCGACGATCTCAACGGCGACGGCCTGACCGACTTGATCATCGTCGAGTTCCCCGGTGTCACCACAGCCTGGTTCGAACAGCCCAAGACGCCGGGTAGCCCCTGGAAGCGGCACGAGATCACCAAGATCACCAACAACGAAAGCCCGCTCTACGAAGACATCGACGGCGACGGCCGCCGCGAGCTGGTGTGCAGCGTGGGCGAGCATTACGCCCTGCTGCGTCCGCAGGCCGATCCGTACGCTCCCTGGAGCATCCAGATCATTTCGCAGGCGGATGCAAACCTAGCCCGCAAGTATTACCACGGCCTGGGCGTGGGCGACGTCAACGGTGACGGCCGCAAGGATGTACTGATCGCCGAGGGCTGGTGGGAAGCGCCCGCCGATCCCAAGGCTCCTGGCCCGTGGAAGTTCCACCGCGTGGACTTCTGCCCGCCGTGCGCTCACATGGTCGTCTACGATTATGACGGCGACGGCGATAACGACATCATCTCCAGCAGCGCCCACGCTTACGGGATCTGGCTGAACGAGCAGACGCCCGAAGGCTTCAAGCGGCACGAGATCGACCGCAGCTTTTCGCAGACGCACGCGGTCTGTCTGGCCGACATCAACAGCGACGGCAAGCCTGACTTCGTGACAGGCAAGCGCTGGTGGGCCCACGCCAAGGGCGACCCCGGCGTGGACGAACCGGCCGTGCTGTACTGGTTCGAGCTCAAGCAGGAGAACGGCAAGGCACGCTGGATCCCGCACCAGATCGACCACAACAGCGGCGTGGGCACGCAGTTTGAAGTGGCCGACGTTAACGGTGACGGGCTGCTCGATATCGTGGTCGCCAACAAGAAGGGCGTGTTCTACTTCGAGCAACAGCGCAATTAGGCCCCGCTCGTCCGCGTGCCAACCAACCGCCAGCCGCGCGGCAGCCTCGGGGGGCCGACCGCAAGGGGCTAGCGCCGTATGGCCTCCAGCAACAACCGCGTCTGCCAGCTTTGCGGCCGCGAGATGAAGCACGGGACGACCGAGCACCACCTCATTCCGCGCACGCTGCACCGCAACAAATGGTTCCTCAAGCGGTACGATCGCGCACAGATGAACCAGACCATCAGCGTGTGCCGCGACTGCCACGATGCCATTCACCGCTTCATCCCCAGCGAGAAAGATCTGGGCCGGCATTACGCGAGCATCGAGGCGCTGCTGGCGCACCCCCAGCTCAGTTCGTTCGTCGCCTGGGTGCGCAAGCAGAAATGAGGTTCTTTTGGGCCGCCGCGCTGCGTGTCGTTCAGGCTTCAGTCGCGGCCTGGTCTTGCGGCACAAAATCGGCAATGGCTGCCTCGAGCGATTCGGGCTGCTGCGACCCGATCAGCACTCGCTGGCAGGAACACAGGATCTGTCGCACGCCTCGGTTGCCCTGCGCGTTGTACGCAATGCCTGAACCGCGATCGCGCTGTTTGATGCCCCAGCCGCCGTACTCGCGGATCGGCCGATAGGTGCGCACGTAGTACGACTCGATCGCATCCCAATCGATCCGGCGTAGCGGCAGCGGGAACAATCGCACGTACAGGCTATCGGTGACGAGCTTCCCCAGGGCGTACATCAACAGCAGCACGAACGGAGCCCCAATCAGCGCGATACCAGCCGGCCAGCCCTTGGGCATGAACTGTAAGGCAATCCCATACACCAGCGCCATCACCGCCGCCACGGCAACCAAGGCACCAAGGCCCTGTACTTCTCGGTAATGGACCGTGGGCATAGCCAATAGCCGGCGTGGAGTTCCCCGGGGCGAAAATCAACAACGGCGATTCGTTTACGACGTGATCTTATCGGACACCCGGCCGCGGATCGGCACCTCGAATAGCCGCGGACGATCACCGGCCAGCGACTCGCGCACGGCAGCCGTCAGTTGATCGGGATCCTCGATCCACATGGCTTCCACGCCCAAGGATCGGGCCAGCGACACAAAGTCGATATCGGGCTGCACCAGGTCCTGGCCCACAAAGTTGCCTTCCATCGCCTGCGGCAGGTTCAGCACGCGGGCGCATGCCTTGAGGATCTGATACTGGCTGTTGTTGCAAACCACGAACGTGACGGGGATCCGATAGCGGGCAGCCGTCCACAGCCCTTGGATGCCGTACATGGCCGCCCCGTCGCCGAGAATCGCCAGGACGGGCCGATCCGGCCAGGCCAGCCGCACGCCCAGGGCGCATCCCAATCCCCAGCCTAGCGCCCAACCGCGGTGAGCAAAGTATCCGTCCGGGCGGCGAATGGCTCCCAGCCGCTCCAGCACGGTATTGGTGGTGGTGACGGCTTCTTCGACCACGGCCACATCTTCAGGCAGCGCCGCGGCAATGGCGTTCATGGCCACCACCGGGGCCAGCGGCCGTGCCTCGCGTTCGCGTTCAATTTCTGCCCAGAGTTCAGCCCGGGCGGCGCGTTGTTTGGCAGCTTGAACATCGATCCGCTGCCGGGCGGCCTCGCGAAACGCGGGCGAAACCGCCTGATCGAGCATCGCGGCCAGTTCGTCGAGCGCCGGCCGCAGATGCCCCCACACGCCTACCGCCAACGGATAATTCTTGCCAAGCTCAAACGGGTTTTGATCCACGTGCACCAGGCGGACGCCCGGTGGAATGGGCGGCGGCTCGTGATACAGGTATTGCCGCAGCACATTGAGCCCGACCGCCAAAATCACGTCGTGCTGGGCTAACAGCGGGTGAACTTCGGGCGACCACAGCGGCAGAATGCCGGCGGCCAACGGATGATCGGTCGGAAACGGAATGCGGCCGTGGCTGGTGCCGCACTCGCTATACACGGGTGCTCCCAGCAGCTCGGCCAGGCGAACCAGCCCCGCCACGGCGTCGGCCTCGGTCACACGGCTGCCGGCCAGGATCGCGGGCCGCTGGGCCGATGCCAAAATGTCAGACGCCTGCCGGAGGGCTGCAACCGGCGGCCGCACCTCGGTGGCCAGCGGCGTTCCCAGGCTCAGGTCCAGCTCAGCCTGCTCCATCTGCACGTCGAGCGGAATTGACAGGAACACCGGTCCGGTCGGCGGCGTCAATGCCACCTGTAATGCCCGACGGATGGCGCTGGGCAGGTCGGCCAGCCGCGTGACCTCGCAGGCCCACTTGGTCCACGGCCTCGCTACCCGCACCATGTCGGACCACAGCACCGGTTCCTCAAAGGCGATCCGTTGGTCCTGCTGCCCGGCGGTGACAATCAGCGGCGTGCCCTCCTGCCAGGCGTTGTAGAGCATGCCCATCGCATTCCCCAGCCCACAACTGATGTGCAGGTTCACCACCCCCACATGGCGGGTGGCCTGGGCGTAGCCGTCGGCCATGGCCATCACGGGCACTTCGTGGAGGCCCAGCACGTAGTTCATCCGGGGCTCGGTAACCAGGGCGTCCATCAGCGGCAGCTCGGTGGTGCCAGGGTTGCCGAAGATGTACTTCACCCCGGCATCGATGAGCATCTGCAAGAAGGCTTCACTGCCGGTATGCATGGCGAATGGGCTGCTGGAAAGTGGGGCAAGATCGGACCTGCCGCGGCGAATCCCACCGGGGGATAACGCGGCCGCTTTCACGCCGGCGGCGATAGTGTCTGTGGCGACGTGCGGCCGGCTCCCGATTGTACGGCGGCATTGACCTGAACGCACCGCCGGGCTGCTATCAGCGTGCGCACCGACTTGCCTCCCACCCCATTGCTGGCGGTCTGCACCCCCGATAGCAGCGGTCGAAGACACTGGGCAAGAATTTTTTGCCGTTTTTTGAATCTCTGGGGGAGGTCGATGGTGTTTAGTTCAGTAATGATTGGAGTTGCTGGCAGCCGTTTCCTGCTGGGTTAATCCGGGGGAGCAACCTTCGCCCCCGACGGCGCTTACACCGCCGCGCAGCATTCGCCACGTCCACAGAGCCGGCCCACCAGCTCATGGCCTGCACCATGCCCCCTTCGCCCTGGTTTTCGCTCATTGGGATTGTCACGGCTCCCCAGGCTACGCACACTAAAATCCATGGCACATCCCCTGACTTCTGCCCCTTATACCCCTGCTTCGTGGCGTCGTACCACGATGCGTCTGGCGCTGCCGCTGGGCCTGCTGGCGATCGGCATCTTCGGCATGAGCGCCTTGGTTGCCATGCGCAAGCCGACTGGCCGCGTAGAGCCGGAAAAGCCCATCCCGCTGGTATCGGTACAAGCGGTGCCGGCTCAGGCCGGGGCGTTCCGTTTGCTCGTCGACGGCGTGGTCGTCCCCAAGCGCGAAATCACCGTCGCCGCCGAAGTTGCCGGCCGCATCACCTGGGTGTCGCCTGAGTTCCGATCGGGCCACTTCGTCGACAAGGGGACCAGGCTCGTCGAGATCGATTCGCAGGTTTACCGGCTTGCCGTCCAACAGGCGGAGGCCGAGCGAGCCCAACTTCAAGCCGACTTGGGCCAACTCGAAGTAGAAGCCAAGAACCTGGCGGCCCTGCTGGAAATCTCCGCCCGGGAGCTCGACCTGGCCGAAGCCAACGTTCGTCGGGCCAGAGACCTGTACGATCCGCAGCGCAACATCCGCAACCTGACCCCGGCGCAGTACGAAGCCATCGAAGCCGCCCTGCTCAAGGCTCAAAACGCCCATCAGCAGTTGGAGAACTCGCGGGCATTACTGGCCAGCCGGCGGCAAAAGATCGAGGCCCAGCTTCAATTGGTCCAATCCAAGCTCCAGCAGGCTCAGTTGGACCTCGACCGTACGGTGATTTCCGCCCCGATCTCCGGCGTGATCAGCTCTCACAAGGTGGAAGCCGACGATTTCGTCCAGCGGGGCACGGCCTTGTTCCAGATCGTCGATACCGAACACGTCGAAGTGCGGTCGCAGATTCGCACCGACGACCTGTACTGGATCTGGGCCACGCGGCATACCTCGGCCGCTGATCCGCTCGATCTGCTGTACGAGCCGCCCCGCATTCCGGCCAATATCTACTACGAAGTCGCCGGGCAGCGTTACCAATGGCAGGGCTACCTTTCCCGCTACGAAGGCGCCGGCCTGGAAAGCACCACGCGGACTGTGCCCGTGCTGTTCGAGGTGCCGCAGCCCCATCGTGCCGGCGCGCTGGAAGGGCCTCCGACACTCATCCGTGGCATGTACGTGCAGATCGAAATGGAGATCGAGCCCAAGGTGCCGCTGCTGAAGTTGCCGATCGAAGCCCTGCGTCCGCCCAATATCGTGTGGACGGTCGAACCGTCCGCTGCCCAGGACGCTTTGGCGGCCGAATCCGATGACACCAACAACACCAGCTTGACGGCGGCGACCTCGGACAGCCCAACAACCGCATCCCCCGGATCGTCGGCAGCGCTGCCCGGCAAGCTGCGCTACCACGAGGTGCGCGTGGCCAAGATGCTGCCCGACGCCGTGCTGATCCGCGCCGACAACTGCACCGTGAAGCCGGGCGACAAGGTGGTGGTATCGCCCCTGGCGGCCGGGATCGACCAGATGGATGTGCAGTTCCAGTACGTCCCCGACAGTGGTCCGCGCAGCGCTGCCGGTCCGGTGCGACCGCAGCCGCAACCTGCCAGCCCTGCCGCGCAGCCTGAGTTGCCCGGCCCGCCGAAGCTTCAACGGTCGTAGCGAGCGCTACCCCCTATTCGGCCCGCCCTTCGCTTGCCGACGATTGAAGCCCCGTTTCGGTTTCCCCAACCACTTCCCAAGTACGCCGAATGCGTTCCATCGTTCGCTGGGCTGTGCATAACAGCCCTTCCATGAACACCCTGATGATCGCCGTGCTGGCGATCGGCCTGGGCTCGCTGGCCATGTTGCGCCGCGAGACCTTCCCGCCGTTTGACCTGGATATCATCCTCACCACGGTCATCTACCCCGGAGCCAGCCCGGACGAAATCGAGGAAGGCATCTGCCAGAAGATCGAAGAAGCCGTCCGCAGCATCGACGGCATCAAGAAGATCACCTCGATCGCCGCCGAGGGCCGCGGCAACGTAATCTGCGAACTGGAGGCCGACGTCAAAGATCCCCAGCGGGTGTTGAACGAAATCCGGGCCGAAGTCGACCGCATCCCCAGCTTTCCGCTCGACGCCGAAGACCCGCAAATCCAGCAGATCGTCATCCGCAACCCGGCGATCCGGGTTTCGGTCGTGGGGGGGCCCGACATCCCCGAGGGCAGCGGCAATCTGCAAGCCGAGCGGCAGCTCCGCGAGTTGGCCGAGATGATCCGCGATGAGCTGTTGCTGCTGCCCAGCGTCTCGCAAGTGACGATTATGGCCGAGCGGCCCTACCAGATCGATGTGGAAATCCCCGAGGCCACGCTCCGCAAGTACGGTTTGTCGCTGGCCCAGGTGGCCGAGGCCATCCGCAACGAAAACATCGAGCAGCCAGCCGGCACCATCCGCACCGAGAGCCACGAGTTCCTGGTCCGCGGCCGCAACAAGTACCTGCTGGGCAGCGAGATCGCGGCGCTGCCTGCCCTCAAACAGGCCGGCACCACCATCTATGTGGGCGAGCTGGGTACGGTACGCGACGGCTTTGAAGACCTGATCCTGTACAACCGGATCAACGGCCGCCCTGCGCTCACGCTCCAGGTGGAGAAAACGGCCGACGAAGACCTGCTGCAAATCGTCGAAGAGGTCCGCGCCTATGCCGCGGCCCAACAGGCGCGCATGCCGCAAGGCTACGAACTGGTGGTGTGGAGCGATGCCTCGGAGGCCGTCCGCGACCGGCTCAAGCTGCTCACCAACAGCGGCATCAGCGGGCTGGTGCTGGTGTTCATCGTCTTGAGCATTTTCCTTGAAATCCGCCTGGCGTTCTGGGTGGCCCTGGGTATCCCCGTGTCGGTGCTGGGCGCGTGCGCGGTGATGTTCTCCATCGGCTCGACGCTCAACATGCTCACGATGTTTGCCTTCGTGATGGGGCTGGGCATCGTGGTCGACGACGCCATTGTGATCGGCGAGAACATCTACAAGCACCGCCAGCTGGGCAAAGGTCCCTTCCAGGCGGCCATCGATGGTACCGTCGAAGTGGCCCCCAGCGTCGCAGCTTCGGTAGCCACCACGATCATTGCGTTCATGCCGCTGGCGATGGTGTCGGGCGTGATGGGCAAGTTCATCGCCGTGATGCCGCCGGTGATCATCTCCATGCTCACGATCTCGCTGATCGAAAGCCTGATCATCCTGCCCTGCCACCTGGCCCACAGCAAAGAGGAAACCGAGGGCTGGAACCGCCGCTTCCGCAACTGGGTCGATACGCGGGTCGACCGCTTCATCAACGGCGTCTACATGCCGGTCCTGCGCTGGTCGCTCAATCACCCCGGCACGATCTATGCCGCCACGCTGATGTGCATGCTGCTCGCGCTGGGCATCGTACGCGGCGGCTTCACGCCCTTTGTGTTGTTCCCGCGTGTCGACGGCGACGTGCTCCGGGCGCTGGTCGTGTTCCCCGACGGCACCTCGCCCGACATCACCGCCAAGGCCACGCAGCAGCTTGAGGAAGCGATCTACAAGATCGCCGAAGAGTTTCCCATGCCGCCCGACGAGAACGGCCAACCCCAGAAACTGCTGCGCGTGGTCAGCCGTTCGGTAGGCAAGGCCACGCAGATGGATCCCGGCCGGGCGGCTGCCGAGGGCAGCAACGTGGGCGAGGTGATCGTGGAACTGGCCCCGGTGGAGCGGCGCGGCAACATCAGCTCGCAGCAAATCCTCAATCGCTGGCGCGAGGAGACGCCGCCCTTCCCGGGCGTCGACGAACTGGTCTACACCCAGATGGAAATCGCCCCGAGCGCCAAGGCGATCGAGTTCAAACTGCTGGGCCATGACCTGGCCCGCCTGGAAGAAGCGGCCGAGCGGATCAAGGCGCATCTCGCCCAAATCGCCGGCGTGTACGACATCACCGACGACAGCCGGCCCGGCAAATGGGAACTGCAATTGAAGGTGCGGCCCGAGGCCGAAGCCCTGGGCGTCCGCAACGCCGATCTGGTGCGCACCGTCCGCGCCACGTACCTGGGCGAAGAAGTGATGCGGCTCCAGCGCGGGCGGCACGAAGTCAAGCTGATGGTCCGCTACCCGCCCGAGGAACGCAGCACCCTGGCCGCCTTCAACGACATTCGCGTGCGTACCTCGCAGGGCGAAATCCCGCTGCCGGAACTGGTCGACATCACCTACGACCGGGCGTACTCCGAGATCAACCGCGTGGATCAACGCCGGGCGATCACCGTGAGCGCCGACGTCAACGAAGACATCGCCAACGGTAACCAGATCGTCGACGAACTCCAGGCCACGGTGCTGCCTGAAATCCTGGCCGATTACCCGGAGATCAAGGTCCGCTGGGAAGGCGAACGCGAGCAGCGCAACGAGTCGATGCAAAGCCTGTACATCGGCTTTCTGGTCGCGTTGTTCTCCATGTTCCTGCTGCTGACGATGGAGTTCCGCTCGTACGTTCTGCCGCTGATCATACTTGCCGTGCTGCCGCTCGGTCTGGTCGGAGCGGTGCTCGGTCACCTGTTGCTGGGGATGCCGATCACGCTGTTCAGTATGTTTGGTCTGGTGGCCCTGGCCGGCGTGGTGGTGAACGACTCGATCGTGCTGATCGACTTCATCAACCAGCGCGTGCACGACCCGAACACCAGCCTGCACGAAGCCCTGCTGAGCGCCGGCTACGAGCGGCTCCGCCCCGTGTTCTTGACCTCGCTGACCACTATCGCCGGTCTGCTGCCGCTGCTGCTGGAGCGTTCGCTCCAAGCCCAGGTGCTGATCCCGATGGCCGTGAGCCTGACCTTCGGCTTGATGTTCAGCACGCTGTGGGTGCTGCTGCTGGTGCCGACGCTGTACCAGTCACTGGCCCGGGTCCGCGGAATCGAAGAAGAAGCCGATCACGAGGAGCCCTCGGTCGGGGGCCGTGCCGTAGTCGAACTGTAGCAGCTTGCCCCCGCGTCGTATGAACTACCGCCAGCCAGGTCCGATTCGCTGGACCGCGGTCGGTCGCCTGGCCGATATGGCACACGTTGCTGCTATGCCTGGTTCACCCGTGCAGTCAGCATGCAGTGGCAGCACGGACGAAGCGGAAGGATCTAGACCAATGCGCAAGGAGAAGCAGCCGGCGCCGCGCGTGGCCGATACGACATTCGCTCCCGGTCCCTCGCCCCGGACGGTTCGCACGGCCAGCGGCGAAGTGCTGACCGTGCCCGAAGGATGGGAGCTGTTGCCGCCGGGCGATGCCGGGCTTACCCGCCGCGTGAAAGCTGCCGGCGAACACTGGGTGGTGCAGGAGAAGAAGGGCCGCAAGGTCTTCTCACGCGGCGTTTGGGCCCCAGCAGCCACCATCGAACGCATTCGCGCGGAGCTGGAAGCCGAACGTTCGACCGAAAGCTACGCCAAGAAGCAGCAGGCCGCGGCCCGCCGCCGCGAAAAGGAACAAACCGAGTACGTGCAGGAGTTCACCGAGGCGGTGCGGACCTATCTGGCCTTTCACCCCAGCCATGCCGAGCTGGCCGATCGGCTGGCAGCAGCCGTGGCCGAGCATGCCACGCCCGTCGGCAGCGGTACGGTGGCGCGCACCAAACGCATTCCCGTCGAGAAGCGCGCCGAAGCGGCCGTCATTGCCTGGATGCGTCACCAGACGACCGCCTACGATTCGATGGTCATCCCGCGCATCAAAGGCAAACGCCGAGAGGTCCGGCGGATGCTCGCGCAGCGCTCAAAGGAGCTGCTGGCGCGCTACCGTCGTGGTGAGCCGGCCAGCGACCAATGCCCCTTGCGCAAGGCCCTGGCCGCGCGCAACTAGCGAGCCCAGCGTGCGATGGACTGGTACCCTACGGCTGTCGCCGGATGATGCAGAACCACGCATACGGCCCACCGGGCGAGAATGAGAGCCCTTCCAGGTCGGGCCGTGTTTCAAATCGGGCTTCTTCAATCGACTCGACCTGCCAGGGGCCGGCAAACGCGTCGTAGATGTCTTGCTGGGAGATCCGCCGCGGTCCGTCGCCCGGCGGTTCCTTATCACTGAAACACAGCAGTAACAGCCTGCCGCCCGGCTTGAGCACGCTGGCCAGCCCTGCCACGTAGCGTGCCCGATCTTCGTCGGAAAAGACGTGGAACAGCCCGCTGTCGATGGCCGAGTCGAATACCTCGGGCAGCTCATCCAGCCGCAACGCATCCATCACCAGAAAGTTGGCGACCAGGCCGCGCTGCCTGGCTTTTTGCCGGGCCAACTCGATCGGCCACTCGAGAAAATCGATCCCGGTGACCTTGTGCCCTCGCTCAGCGAAGAACAGCGCGTTGTCGCCGGTGCCGCAGCCCACGTCGAGAACCGAACCGGTCACCTGTTCCGCAACCTTTACGAACGGCGGCTGCGGCTTGCCGATATCCCACGGTGGCTTGCCCTGGTATGCGTCCTCAAAGTCCCGCTTGCTGGGCACGCTCTCGGCCATGACGGCAGTTCCTTGGTGAACAGAGGATAACACAGGCGCAATGCCCCCGTGGCGAAGCTAACACACCGCCACCGCGACCAAGCTGCCGCAGCAACGCCCCGTAGGGAACCTCCCCGGCGGCATGTTGTCCGCAGCGATTACCATGCCCTCCCACGGTTATTCTTACCGTGATGCCAGTCTTCGTCGAGTACGCCTAAACAACAAGCGGCGTTCCCCGCACTGCGCACTGAGCTTCTGACGTACTGGTGTCGCGCAAACGCACAACGGAAGGTATCGCCCACCGCCTTTACAAGCTCGACATGATATCCTGGATGATCATCACGCTTCCGGCTCCACCAAAGGGAATGGATAGAGCCTGGAAGATGGGATCGCGAGAAATCGGCGCGAACGCGCCCCGCGATTCGTTGTTGATGGCATCGTGAAGAATTGCCAATTGGCGGAGCTCGTCGTTATCGCCGTTTGCCGTCAAGGCAGATTTCAGCCGCTCAAGTTTTCCATTGATCTGGTCACGAACCCGATGCACTTCAAGACGCAACCGAGCGTAGAAAGTCACCGGGAAGAAGACGAGGATTCCCAGCACCAACAACAGTTGCCACGATACCCCGAGATGGTCCAGCCAGCTAAGGCGGATCAGGGCCACGCCCAGCACGATCCAGGCCGGCAAGAGCAGCAACCTGCCCACCGTTCGGGTTCGCTCGGCAAGCAGCTTGACGATGGTCAACCCCTCAATCACGGGGCGTAACTCGCCACGTAGTGCGACATGCCACTGCCTGGCTTCGTTCACCAACATCTGGTCGGGGCATGTCGAACCATCATCGTCTAGCTGCCGCTTCAGTCGTTTCACGCATGCGCGGACACTTTGGACCGCTTCGTAGACCACGAACGAAAGCAGCGCCATCGCGATTACGGTGCAATTCATTACCGCCTGCGATGTCACAAAGCATAACGTGCCTCGGCTGGGATTGGACGGAAAGCTCGTGAGCGTGAAGAACAAGTAGGAGCCCGCGAAAAAGGCCCAAACCATGGGCATTGCCGGATGCGCGCTGGACTTGAGGAACCGGCGATCAAAGAACTGTCGCCACACGGGCGGCAACGCGGTGGGCGGCACGTTTTGACCGAAGCACATCCTTTCCAGTTTCGCGGCGTTCTGCGCCAGTGACGAGATGCATATGACAATGAAGATACATGCCAGCAAGAACAGACCAGCCCTGGCAAGCGTCACCGGCCACATGCTAATGCCCGCCGCGGTAAAGGGTTCGCCGGCTACCGAAAACTGATCGACAATCACGGCGGCAACCGTTGCCGCGGCGACGACCGTTGCCAGGACAATGATCCAGTAAGGGGTGATGGCATCGGAATCACGGAAATCATGCCGGGTTCGAGACAATTCCCTGGGCTGGCGTCCTACCACGTTCGCCCGGACCGCTGCATGCAGATGTCTACCGAACAGAAACAGCCCCATGCGTAGCGGCTTGGACGTCACCATTCCAACTGTCAGCACGCCGGCGACGCTGAATCCGGTAATCCAAGACCACGTCGTCCCGGTTTCGCCGACGGAAAATCGCCGCAGGAGCAGCGCCAATATGACGACGCCCGCAAATGCGAAGAAGTAGATGTCCCAACGGGTCGTTGGCCAGGCCCCAAACACAAACAGAATAACCGCCCCGACTCCCAGCAGAATCAACAGGGTAACCGACCAATCGAACATCAAAATCAACAGCGCACCGCATGCCGACAGGAATGCGATCGCTGCCACGGCATACCGGAACCTGCGAAAAGGCCGGCCGTGAATCAACCGCGACGCAGAGGACAACACGCCCTCGGCAAACCGACTCGATTGCCCAAGCCGCCCTCGCGGCGTTTGCCAGGCGCGTTTGAACAGTTCGACGAGATCAACGACAAAGCGGATGCCTGCCCAGTACGGCACCGCCAGTAACACCAGTACCGTCGCGACCACCGCAAGGGTCTTGATCAGGGACATGTGGGTATGCGAGGTGGGAGGGTGCAGGCCGCGCGTCGCGTTGATGGTTGCCAGATGAAACGGCCCATGGGATCCAATCTCAAACAGCAGGCATCCGCTCCCAGGTTCGACCGGCGTGCTCTGGCTAGTGTTGGCAACTTGGGTTACGGACGCAGAACTTTCACTTGGTTCTGTATTACCCTCAGGAACCGCAGGCTGACCGTTACTTGCGGTGGACGCCAGCGCTTGCCGAACGGCAAAGAAGGCTGCTGTTTGATAGCTATCACGAAACGGCGTCGGGTGGTTCACGGTACTGGGCACCGACTCCAGAGCCTGGTGCGACTCCCCCGACGCGGAGCCGCCTAGTTCTCCACGGCTGTCGTCGTCCGTGGTTGGCGATTCCAATCCAGTCGGGTTCAATACCAAGCCAAAGTGCGAGGCGACGACCAGGTTCCGTGTCCATGCCAATTCCGCCGGATGCCACAGTTCAACGTCGAGGTCCGTCGTGAAGAAAACTGCATTCGGAAAATGCGGACGCAGCGCCCGGAGGATCAGCAACTTGTCGTAGACGTCGGTCCCGATGATACCAATTGCTTTGATGGAGTTCGCATCATGGAGCAAGGTCAGTTCCTGCTCAAGGCGCCGGAGGTAGTCGACCTGTGCGGGACCGGTTTGCGGCTCAACCTTGTCGGAGCCGGCCTGGCGAGTCGACTGTGAGTCATCCTGTGACTTCTTGCCGCGGTTGGCCTGGCGAGACGAAGGATGCATGGTGCGGCCGTCAATTCCGCGCAGGTATGAGAACACCAGCACCTGATCGGAGGTCAGGTATGGCGGCACAGACACCTTTACCGGACCTCTCCGGCTGGTCATGACGCGCAGCTCTTGAACGGCCTCCGATGAAGACTTGCTGTCGGAATCGGGCTCTTGAAACGGCCGCCCCTCGTGCGTCCATCCTCGTCCATACGAGGTATCGATCTCGGTCAGCAGGACGATCTTCTCTTTGGTACCGGGTTTGGGCCACGCGTTGCGCAGCGACAATTCCCACCGCAAAGCGTCCTGTAAGTCACGATCGCTGCCGATGACACGGTGGAATTCGACGCCCGTTCTCTCTAGGAACTGCTCCTTGTTCCCCAGATTGGCCCGCGTGGCGCGATAACTCCACAGTTGGGGCTTCCCGTTTCCCCATTCCCCCCAGGAAATGTTCTCTTCCTCCGAGCTGGACCGCGACATCGTTTCCAGCATATCTGAGGAGGTCGGGCCAATAATTCGCAGCTTTACGTTGCTACGCGTCTCGCATTCCGGAAACAGCTTCGCCATCACTTGTTGCAACGCGCTGAGCGGCCGCTCGCCGAGCGCCAACTCATCAATCCAACAAACCAGAACGCGATGCTGTGCCGGGCCGGAATCATTGGTTGGCGGCGAAGTTCCATTCCCTGGATGAATGTCTTTGACATAGAGCTTGAGCGGGACACGCACCGTGATGGGAGGCGTAGCCAAGCCGCTAACCGCAGCCGGAAGAACCACCTTGATGTCGGGCAGATCGACGTAAGGGAGTCGCGAATTGTATTTAAGGCGATAGCCACCTTGGGTTAAAGCCGAAACAACCGCATACCGCGTGCGGAGCCGCTGTTCGTGCGATTCTGCATCGGGGCCGCCGGGAACCAGGACCGCAAGACAAGTGAATTGCTCCGCAGTCGATACGGATTGCTGCAGCACGCGCGCGGCGATGCCGGGATCCGTGCCACGAGCATTGTCGACATCAGAAGGGTGGTCATTATAAGGCAGAAGTGGATCATCCCAAATCCGGGCATGCATGGCCGCCATGCCCGGCGGGGCAAGCGGAGCATCCGCCGTGAATGCGGTGGAAGCAGGGGCCGGCCGAGCCGATGTCAACGGCGGACGGGTGGAGTAATAGCCGATGACCGATAAGGCAACGACAACGATGCCTGGGAAGGCAAAGTCGGTCAATTTGGAAAGGTGGTGTGACATCGGGCTCGGCCGGGCTGCTGTGGGAACAAGTGCTACGTATCTACCAACACCAACGATCAGTGCGTCTGCCTACTGCTCAATGAACCGGGCAAAAATGTCGCGATTTACCGCTATGTTGCTCGGTTTGAAGTAGGAGCTGTGGGCGCATTTTGCATTGACGTTCGGCCAACATGCCTCCGCGGGCAGGTTGATGAATTCGTGATCCACCCGGAAACCCGTCAGCGGGCCGCCAACGATGTCGCCGGTCGCATTCAAATTGACCCAACGCCGCACATGCCGCGGACGCTGGCCATCGTCCGGGCGTACCTGCCAACGGACGAGGCGAATCGCCAACGCCGCGCCGACGGTGAACAGCGTGTTGACACGGCCGGGGAACGACTCGCTATCGAGCTGGCGGAGGGATTCATAAGCAACGACAGTGCCCCAGCTATGGCTGATCACATCGATCGTAGCGCCGCTGCGAAGAAGAGGGCGCACGGTATCCATGAAGCGTTTTTGAATGGCGGCGCGTGTCGCATCGTGCAGCAGGTACCGCACGAAATCATCGATACAGGTCAGCCCGGGAACCTCAAATAACGAGCGCTCGGCCGGCATCCTCAGGTCGCGAGGTTGTTCGTGGGCAGCAACATGCGGAAGGACTTCCACAGCCTGACGCTCGACCCGATCCTGCAGCACTTCTTTGATCTTCTCGGCCAGTTCTCTTTCTTCGGCCCCAAGGTTAGGCGCGAAACCGACAAGACCTGCGGATCGGGAGCGGTTGACCAGATCGCTCCATAGGACCGCGTGGCGATTGCGATCAAGCTCCTGCTGCAACTCGGAGGAGAGGTGCGGACGCAGGGCTTGCCACCAGGGTTCGGCGTAGTCGTCGTCGTGCTGGCAGATTCCGTGGACGTAGACCAGCGCCCGGGTGCCAGCGCGGCTGCTGTCGCGGTAGGTATCGGTGCCGCGCATGCTGTCACGGATCTCGCGCAGTACGTCGCGGAGTTCGCTAAGCAGGCTCTGAGCCTCGGGGGAGCTCAACGCTACGTCCTGGTTCCCGGACGAAGAAGTGGCGTGCCCGCCGCCGCTTGCGCTCGTGCCATTCCAGCGGAACAGTGGCCCGCGGACGGAGTGAGGCTCAAGTTGAGGCTCTTGCGTAAATTGAGCCCGCTCCAGCGCGGTGCGAACCGCCTGGTACAGGTCGCGATGTTCCACATGGGGGCCGACCTGGCGGACCGCCTTGCAGAAGTGGTAGGTGAACGCTCCGTGATAATCGCCGTCGATGTAGGCATCGGCCGCGGTCTGGTTGGCCCGGCTGGCCGCCCACAATACATGGTTCATGCTTCCGTCGTGCTCGATCGAATCGCGAGCAATCCGGCTCTGAACATGCAGATTGCGTCCAGTAGGCAGCACACCCGGAGGCGGCTCGACGAACCTCGCCAGCACCCGCTCCTGCTCCGGCAATTCGGACAGCAACAGCGATCGGAAACCGGTCTCTTTGGAGCGCCGCCGGGTAACCAGCTCGTCCACAAGCGGCGCCGTCTCCGCGGTGAAACTCCTGCTGCCCTCTTCCGGTGAGATCAGCAGTCGCGTGGCCGTGCCCGAGTGACACTGGTCGAGAATGACGGTCAGGTACACTCCTTCCGGCACCTGCTCGGTAAGTTTGCGCATATCGTCGTCGAGCAGGTACGTATCGGGGTCGCTGAAGTCCATGTCGTACAGGCACAGCAACTCGTCGACGCCGTCATCTTCGTCGCCGTCCAGATCCTTCACGTACGAACCATGCCCGGAGAAATGGAACACCAGGTTATCACCTGGTTTTGCGTTCTTGAGGAGCCATTTCCATTCCGCAAGAACCCGCTCCTTCGTCACGCTGCTATCGGTAAGAACGTGTATATTGTTTTCAGGGAAATCAAATACGTCGACAAGTAGACTTCGAACGTTCTGAACGTCATTAACGCATCCGCGCAAATGGCTGATGTACTTGTACCGGTTGATTCCGGTCAACACCGCTTTCTTAGCCATCACAAGACCTCTCGTTGGCAACACACGTTACGGAGCACCACGGTAGGCGCCCACTGTCATCACTCGTCGATAGATAAGAAAACACATCACTTGCCTATCGCCTGACGGCAAGTGAGCGTGAGTTGTCACAACCTTGTACGGCAGGGTTTACATGCCTGCCCGCACAACGTACCGATTGCTACGTATCACCCGGGTCAATCAGCAAATCATAAAACAAGGGCCTGCCGTCGGTTTTCTTGGCAGTGGAGCAGCGCCACGTAGCGCCGGCAACACCGGGCACGCGAGCGGCGCGGGTACGCGGCGATGGCAGGCTGTCATCGTGACCATCGTCGGAGCGCAGAATATTGCCGCGAGTCTTACGTTTTAGTACCTGATACAGCTTGCGGTATGGCATGTGCCAGCCAGGCAGCTTCGAGGCCGCCGCCTGGTCCACGGGTATCAGTGCGATGAGCCCCTCCGGCATCAGTTCCAGGCCATAGTCCGATCCCTGGTCATCACGTCGCAGTGTGGCGTTATGGCTGGCGTGGTGGCCTACCTTGTAGACCAACGTTCGCCCTAGCAGGTCCGTGATATCCAGCGAGCGGCGGCCAACGCGCCATTTCAGGCTCCGCCACGAAAGCCAGTTGCCTACCTGCGCATCGCCAACGAAGAGCAGCACGGGGCCTTGTCCGGGCTTCCCCAACTCAATGGCCAAGACCAGGCTGGTATTGTTCGTATGGCGATCCAAATGCAGGGCCAGCTCCTCAGCGGCACGGAGCCAATCCGACTCGATCCGCCGCCAACCCTGCCGGTCGAAGCCGTTAAAGCCATAATGCTCCCGGAAGAATGGCTGATCGGCTGCCCACTCGTAGGAACGCCGGTAGCGTTGATCGAACGGATAAGTAATCTCGCGTTGCTCACGCCCGTCGCCCGAATGGTTGAGCCCTTGCAGGACCGCTGCCGCAAAAGAATGCAACCCCACCGCCGAACTCAGGTACGTTTCGTGGCGATCGCCGCCGGACGGATCGGAGCGATTCAACAGCGCATCGTCGCGTGGCGGCCCCAAGACGTACGCTCGCGCGACATTGGTGCCAGGCAGCGGGATGGGCTGGTCGCCCGCATCCAAGAAAGTGATCTCTTCGGCTTGGCGTTTGAGAAGCGCCAGGGCAAGCTCATTGCCGCTTACGCTCTTGGAGCTACGCAAGCCAAGCTGCGAAATGAACGCGGCGTGCTGTTGTTCGTGCTCGTCGACATCGCCATTTACTCCGATCGCAAAGAATCCCGTTGCGGCAGCCAAGCGCTGTTGCATTGCAGCCAGCGCAGGGCTGTCTGCAGCCTCCTGTTCGAGTTTATGAAGCGCAGCTTCGATGGCATCGTAGGCGGCGACCCTGCCGCGTCGCAGCCGGGCTGCGTCGGCATCGTGGTCATTTTCCGTCCAAGCCAACCACAACCGGCCGATCGTGATGTCTCCGTTCAAGAAACGTTTAGCGTGGTGCACAAATCCGGAAAGGTGGTCAGCGTGCTCGTGGGTAGCCACCACCAGATCGATGTGTCCCTCCGTGGCGCGCGCCAGATCATCCACCACGAGGGCCATGTTCTGCTTACCCTCTTGCTGGGCAAAATGCACCCCGCAGTCGATCAGCATATAGACCGGGCGAGCCTTCTTGCCTGCGAAGGCCAACAAGAAGCAATCCCCCAGCCCTAGCCGATACATGCGGATCGCCACGCCACCGGGCGGAGGCAACAACGGCCCGGCCTGCGCGTTCTTTCGTGTATGCGTTGGAGGAGTTTGCTTGGCCACGGCTATTCCTCCCACTCTGGGCCACGGTGCAGCAGCCGAAACGGTTCTTGCGGTACCTTTTGCTCATCGGGCCGCCACAGACCGTAGCGCGCACGCGCATCAGGTCCTTCGGTTTCCATCCTGGCGAGAAGAAATGCTTCCTGGCGCTGCCGCCGGGATTCACTCTGAATCTTCTTGGTGATGCAGTAGCGTACTTGCCCCAGCTCGGGATCAATCAGCAGGGTGGCTCCGCCGCGGAATCGATAATGGAGCGGTTCATCCATCCCATCATCGGGATGAACCGTTTGAATGGTGCGCTGAGTAAGCATCACCACCAGGTCCGTCTTGGTGCGGCCATTGGGAAGAACGCGAACGGCGGGGCGAATCGCATGAACTTCGAACTTGGTATCGCTGTAGAAATCGATGCCAAGCAGGTCGGACAGCCGCTGGCGCTCGGCATGGGCAGTGATGGTTCGCGTCTTGGCCACGAGAAACGCGTGCAAGTACCAAGCAAACTGCCGCTCGCGGAGGTACTCATTGCGGCGGCGTGTCGCCGCTCGGGCCGCGTGCGATTGTGACAGGCCGTTCGGGGAAACATGCAAATAGGCCTGCATGAGCCGTTCGCCCGCCTCTAAGACTTCTTCGAGCGAAGGCGGGACCCGGCGGCCTTGGCTGCCGTAGTCCTGGCCGCCGCCAAGAGGTTCACAGCCTAACCGTCCCAGGATCTCCCACCCCTCGTCGGCAATGTCGTTCGCATCGGCCATCGTCCGCAGCATGCTGATCGGGGGCAGCACCTTCTGCAGCAGGCGCTGTTCTTCCGGCGTGGGGGTGTTCCAAAGCAGGCTTTCAACCGACAACGTGCGAACATCTCGCGGATAAATTCCCCAATCGCGCAGCGAGCTGATGATTGCCACACGATAATGCCGTTGGTCGTTGTGAACCATGTTCACGTCAGCGGTAATCAGGCCGCGAACATAGTCACCGTAGGTCACATCGACGGGCGGCAAATAATCGAGTGCCCGAATGCAAATGGTCAGCAGGCGTTGGGCAACCTTGCTCGCTTCGTCCGCCAATCGACGTACGAGGTCAGGATGAATTGCCCCCTCGCCAAGCACACCTCGACCATCCGTCGCCAACCGGAGCAGGTCGGCCGTGTGCGCTCGATAGATCGTCAGGAACGCCGTAAAGATGGCGGCCACCAGAATGGCGCCACGGGCATGCGGCTGGAAGGTGGTTTCGATCTTCGAGGGGTCAGGATGGCGCGGTATCCACCTGCCCGTTACCGGATCAATCTCACCCAACGCATCGCGAAGCGCATTGCCACGTTTGGTCGCCCTGCCGAACTGCACGGCAAGCTTGGCCAGCAGGTTCTCCGTGCTCAGGTCACCGCGCGTGGCGGCAATCTGGTGCTCCAGGACGCCCGGTAATGTGAAATGCTGAAAGATGGCCACCAGGTCGGCAAACGCCTCGTGAAATGCCAGCGAATCCAGGTTGCTGGCTTCCAGCAGCCGACGGTGAATTCCGTCGAGAATCGCGTGCGTTGTTTCGTGCGCGATGACATCGTGCGACAGGCAACTGAAAACGATGCCTCCCGGCAAACCATCGCGCGAATCGGTATTCGTGGCGTTGAAATAGCCAAAGAGCAGGGCTTTCTTGTCCGGGCTGTAATAAGCGTTCGCCTCCCGTAGGGCGTGCGGATAGATGCGCAGTCGAGGAACGTACGAGTCGTTCCACGGCAGCCGCCGCATGCGCTCGTCGAACAACCGGGGTGACCAGTGAACGGTGCGCCCTAAGGCTCGCTCAAAATTCTCGATGGTCTTCATCGCCACGGCGTAGACCATCTGCTGATGAAATTGCGGATTGCCTTCGGAGGGAGCCAGCCCCTGCTGGGCAAGGAGATGCGGATGGTTCAGATCGACTGGCTCGTAGACCGCCTGGCTGGGCGGATCGATGTCGACCACCTCAAGGTATTCGCCGCAGGGCCCCGGCTGGAGATCCTCCTCCCAAGCGACGTTGACAACCGACCGGTTGACACTGGCGGTCGCAAGATCCAGATCGAGGCTCGGATCGAATGCATAGATTTGCAATGAGCGGTGCGGCGGTGGACTGCTGCCCAGCATAGGGTGCCCCTAAATATGCTTCTCTGGCCATCCGCTGGCAAAAGAAGACGTTAGCCCCGGCACTCCTGCCCGGCTGCACACCAGTGGGTAAGTTACCCAGCTAATCGGGAGTACGCAAGTTGTTAGTTTTCAGATTACGAACACGCTAACGCTGCAAAATGCATAGTGGCCGGATCTGTAAGATCATGTTGCATCTAGGGACACCGCCAGGTAAAGATGGGCACTATTTTTCTGAAAAATCAGACAAATCTAGATAACCATTCGGCTGCCGCATCGCCTTCGCCGCGGGAGGCAGCACCGCGGGCAGTCCAGCATCGATCAGCAAACAGAAAGGCCGCTGGGCAACCGCTGCAGAACCCAAGCACGGCTAGGAGCCAGCTGCCCGAAGTAGGACAGATGCAAGGTAGTTTGGCTGCCGGACTGCCCAAGCAGACGAGCCGTTCGGAGCCGTTGTTTGCAATGTCGCGCCGGCCGTGGCGTCGCATAGAAACCGCTCCAGCCCAAGCCACGGTCGTCGATCAGTCGCGAGCCAGGCGTCGCCAAAACAGAGGTTCGATGGATTCGCCCACGGAATGAACACCACGAGCACACACGCTGATGTAACCTTCATGGCCACGAGCGCACGGCTCTCGAGAAGCGGCTAGCGACGCCACACCTCACCGGACTGCCTGAACACCCCGTCACCACACCAGGGCGTATAGCCGGCTGTTCAAGAACTGGCCGTCTTTGCGGTAGTACTTTCGCAGCAGCCCTTCGCACGCAAAACTGTTCTTTTCCAACACCCGGGCGGAGGCGAGGTTCGACTCGAACACATGGGCGGTAATCCGCATCAGTTGCCAGCGGGCAAAAGCGTACCGGCATGCCGAGGCGACCACGGCCGTCATGATCCCTCGGCCCCACCAGGCCTTCGCCAACCAATAGCCGATCTCGGCCTTGTGGCCCACCGCAAGGTCCTCAAAGCCAACGCTGCCGATCAACTCGCCGCGTTCGCGGATCACAAAATGGATCGGCTCACCGTGCTGCCGCGTGGCCTCGGCCACGATGTCCAGCCACTGGTCGAAGTGTTCCGGCGTGTAGGGATGAGGTATCCGCAACGTGTGCTCATAGATTGCCCGATCGCCAATCCGCTCGACACACGCCGCCTTGTTGCTGGGCCGAAACTCGGTCAGAGCAATTTCATCGGTCACCTCGATATGCATCGCCGTTCCCTCCCAGCCCGGTGATTTGGGTAAACCAGGATCTACGACACGTCCCAGGCGGCTGAGGTTTGGCCTGTTCTTTCCGGTTTTGACCGATAACTAGTCAGTTTGGGCGTCCCAGCGCGATGGAACCTGCCTTGGCATGCCCGTGTTTGCCCAAAGCATGGAGGATGGCTTTGCAACTGCTGCGCCGGCTGAAGCCCCCCCGGGACAGGCGGGCAGCGTCGTTTGTGCCGTTTATTTGTCGAGTGCAGCCTGTACGATTCGCCGCTCGGGCGTTTTCGTTTGCTATACTTGTGGGACAACTTTCCCCGGCTGCGTTGCAAGAACCAGGACGGTGGCGGCGGTAGCCATGCCAGTTCTGCGACCCCGGGGCAACCGAAAGGGCAACGCAATGAGCATGGCGAACGAATCTCCCCTGGCGGACCAGTTGCGGCACGATCTGACGGCACTCCGCGGCAATTGGTTTTGGTTTGTGCTGCTGGGGTTCGCTCTGGTCGTGATGGGCAGTATCGCCCTTAGCGCGGTCGGTATTGCCTCGCTCGCCACGGCAGCAGCCCTGGGGGTGTTGCTGCTGATCAGCGGCCTGTTCGAAATTATCGGTGCCTTCTGGAGCCGCCGCTGGAGCGGGTTCTTCCTGCACCTGCTCTCCGGTGTGTTGTCGTTCGTCGTCGGCATGCTGTTTCTGCGGGCACCGCTCGACGCCCTGCTCGTGCTCACGCTGCTGGTCGCGTGCCTACTGATGGTGAGCGGCATCTTCAAGATTGTGGCCGCTCTGAGCCACCGCTTTGCCATGTGGGGCTGGACCCTGGTGAGCGGTATCCTCGATCTCATCCTGGGCATCCTCATTTGGATGGAATGGCCGGAATCGGCCCTGTGGGTACTGGGCCTGTTCCTGGGTATCACGCTGATTTTCCGTGGCGTGAACTGGATCGCCCTGGGCTTTGGCCTGCGTAGCCTGCCCCGTGACGCGGCAACCTAATGCCGCAGGCAGAGTCTCTCTCGCCGGTCTGACGCCCCAGTGTCGCCAGACCGGCCAGGGGCAAACAGGCTGGCGTCCTTGCCGCACGTTTCCGTGCGAACTGGTGACGGCGTTTTGGCGACGCTTCTCACAAACAGAGCCGGATCGGCACGACTGATCGGTCAACGCGGCAATCCTGCCCGATCAAGCCACAGCGCGGTGCCCCCCAGTGCTCGACTTGGCGAACTTGCCGCACGCGTACAATTAGGGTTAGCCCGACAAAGCCAACCCGGCGTTCTTCCGCTGGTTGCCACCAGCGGAAGCCGTGGGCTGGCTTTTCCTGTGCGCCTTGGTCATCGCCGAAAGCAGTGCAGCCTGACGGATGGCACCGCGACACAGTCAAGGCACGCAACGGTCCGCCTGCGGCGTAAGTCGGCGTAACGTGTGCCTCGCCTGACACCAGTCCCATCCAGCCAGGCTGGATCGCGCGGGGCAGTCGCTTCAGGGCCAGCAGCCATGAAACTGTCGATTCTCGATCTCGCGTTTGTGCCGGCCGGCTCCACGCCTGCCGACGCCCTGCGGAACACGCTCGATCTGGCCCAGCATGCCGAGCGCTGGGGCTACCACCGTTTCTGGCTGGCCGAACACCACAACATGCCGGGCATCGCCAGCGCCGCGACCGCCGTCGTGATCGGCTACGTGGCCGCAGGCACCCGCACCATCCGCGTAGGGGCCGGCGGCATCATGCTGCCAAACCATGCCCCGCTGATCGTGGCCGAACAGTTTGGCACGCTCGAATCGCTCTACCCGGGCCGGATCGACCTGGGATTGGGCCGTGCGCCGGGCACCGACCAGCTCACCTTGCGAGCCTTGCGGCGCACTCCACTGAGCGCCGAGCGGTTCCCCGAAGATGTGCTGGAACTCCAGGCCTATTTTGAGCCGGCTCAGGAGAACCAGCTCGTGCGCGCCGTGCCGGGCGAAGGCCTTCGGGTGCCGCTGTGGATCCTTGGTTCCAGCCTGTTCGGGGCGCAGCTCGCCGCGAGGCTCGGCTTGCCGTATGCGTTCGCCTCGCACTTCGCGCCCGAGTCGCTGATGCAGGCCTTGGAGGTGTATCGCCAGGGCTTCAAGCCGTCGCGACAATGCGACCGGCCCTACGCAGCCGCAGGCGTCAACGTGTTCGCTGCGGATACCGAAGCCGAAGCCCGACGGCTATTCACATCGGCCCAGCAACAGTTCACGAACCTGGTGCGCGGCACGCCGGGCAAGCTGCCGCCGCCGATCGACGACATCGACTCGTATTGGACGCCGGTGGAAAAGTCGCATGCCTCGGCCATGCTCAAATACTCGTTCGTAGGCACGGCAGCCTCAGTCCGGCGCGAACTTGAGCAGTTTGTTGAACGGACCGGCGTGGACGAACTGTTCGTCGTTTCGGCCATCTATGACCACGCGGCACGGCTGCGTTCGTATGAACTGCTGGCCGAAGCCTGGCCGCTCGCCCCCAAATGAATACAGCCCGCCTGCCTGAACGGCGACAGCGGGCTGCGGTGAGATGCACGATCAGCTTGTTGGCAGCATGACGCGTAAGGCTCGGAGGCGACCGCCTGGTTCTTGCCGGCACGCGCCGGTGCGTGACGATTAACGACGCTCCATGGTGAAGCGGCCGTAGTCGTCGGCGGAATGGTAGGTTGCGTTGAAGTGGCAACCATTCATGCACGCGTGGGCAGTAAAGTCGCCGAAGAGCGGCAGCCGCGAATGGCCGTGCAGGTAGATCGTCCCGTCGTCTGAACGGCCGGTGACCTTCATCGGCACGGAATAGGCGAATGGGATGATGCCCGCGAAGGTTCCGCAGAACGTCACGCGATACGTGCAGCAGTCTTCTTGCTGCACGCGCGCCCTGATGCGTCCGTGATGGCCGGTAGTCTTGCTTTCCCAGGTGCCGGCGTAGCGGGGCGTCGTCCCCCAGCCGCTGAGAATACCCGATTGAGCCGGCGAGGCGATGCCCACGATGAGCAGCATCGCCAACAGTGGAATTGCCCGTCGCAACGTTGCCATATTCTGAGTCCTTTCTGTACCTGACGGTAACAGAATCGGCACGATCCGGCGGCTGCTAAAACAACAACTGCTGCGCAGAACGGCAAAACCACGGAGGTGGTAGCGGACGCACCACACGTAGCGATTGCGCAATCTAATACAGGCCTAACACTGGCCGCGGCAGGCTAGCCGGCGACGATGCTTCTGCACCCCCACGATAGCGCTCAACCGGCCTGACATTCGCTCAGCCGAAAGGCGTACTTGGCAACGGCGTTGCCGCGTTATTTGGAACCTGCTGAGGCCCCGAAGTCCGCCTTGCGTCCCATCGCAGGCCGATTCCATACAGCACATTGCCCAAGCCTTGCAACGCCCAGGCGACATTGCGGGGGTAGCCGCGTCAGCCCTAGCCAGTCCGCTGCAATTGGCGATTCGCCCTCACTCCGTTGCCGACGCTCGGCTTCTTGCGTGCTTTTGGTGCGCGCGTCTGATTGCTTTATTCCGCGATATGGCCGTTTTCGCATTACAGCCTACATACCCGATGCCGGTTCACCCGTACGAGACCGCTGTTGTCCGGCCTACCCATGCCCATAACAAGGCACTGTCCACGGCAAGTACACTGCGTCTTCTATCAGAAGTTCTTTCAGACGCCCGCCTCCAATAGCGGCAATAGCGTCCTGCTTTCCCTGAGACGATCGTTCTCTAGAGCCTTCGCCACAACGATGCCGCCACTCGATTCATCGCAGTACCGTTAG
>ERZ777003.200-NODE-200-length-125184-cov-44.829784_pt1 | contig 125184 bp, 112 predicted proteins | sample MGYA00374956_ERZ777003 | MGnify/ENA primary metagenome ERZ777003 (study PRJEB29302, sample SAMN06268252) | bioreactor metagenome | isolation source: Joint BioEnergy Institute, California, USA | place: USA:Joint BioEnergy Institute, California, USA | collected...
TCGCCCGCCTGGCGTCCTGACTGTCCGTAGAGGAAATCCTCCACAGGCCCGATCACCTGCCGATAGGCTTCCAGGCGGTTTTCCGGCCGCAGATTCACGCCTCCCGCGAATTCCGTCCGGAAGTTCCCGGGCTCCACGATCGTCACGCGAATCCCGAAGGGAGCAACTTCGTCACGGAGCGCATCGCTCCATCCTTCCAGCGCAAACTTGCCGGCGCAGTAGGCACCGAAGCCGCCCAGCGAGACCACACCACCGACGCTGGTCAGGTTCAGGATATGGCCGCTCCGCTGCTTCCGCATCAGCGGCAGGATGAGGCGCGTCAGTTCCGCCGCCGCAAAGAAATTCACCTCGAGCTGGTCGCGCAGCTGTTCGGGCGCAAACTCTTCCACAGCCCCGACCGAACCACGGCCCGCAATGTTGGCGAGAACATCGATGCGGCCGAAATGCCGCACAGATGCGTCCACTGCACGGGCGCGCTGTTCTCCGTCGGTGACATCGAGCGGGAGTGCAAGCGCCCGATCGCCATACGGCTGAGCTATGTCAATAAGACGATCCACACGCCTTGCCGCCAGCACCACGCGCTCCCCACGCGACAGAACCGCTTCGGCAAGCGCCTTTCCAAAGCCTGATGAAGCTCCGGTGATGAACCAAACTCTATCCTTGGCAGCCATTTTCGTACCCCGTTGAAATGCGGTCACGAAAGTGGCGTAGCCGGACTGCTGAAACAATGTAGCGAATATCGAATGGACTATGCTAAATTCTTCATCAATGGATCGCTTCCTGCTCGCTCAGCTTCCTTCGATCCTGGCCGTCGCCAGAACAAAAAGCTTTGCCAAGGCGGCGGCGGAGCTGGGCGTCAGCCCATCCACGGTCAGCCACGCCATCCGTGCTGCCGAGGTGAGGCTCGGTGCACCGCTGTTTTCCCGGACGACACGCAGCGTCGCGCTCACCCAGGCCGGTGAGACTCTCGTTTCCGCCGCGGGACACGCGCTGGGCGAAATCAAGGCAGCGGCCGAGAGCGTGCGGGCGGCACAGGGAAGCGTGACCGGCCTGCTGCGCATCAATGCGCCGCGCGTCGCGCTGCAGCTGGGCATGACGCAGATCCTGGCGGAAATGGCGCGCCGTCACCCTGATTTGACCGTGGAGGTCATAGCCGATGACAAGCTGACGGATGTGATTGGAGAAGGGTTCGACGCAGGCGTTCGGCTGGGCGAAATGATCGCGCAGGACATGGTGGCGGTGCGGATGACGCCGCCCTTCCGCGCAATCATGGTTGCCTCGCCGCAGTATCTCGACGCAAACGGCATGCCGGAGACGATCAGGGATTTGGCCCGGCACAACTGCATCGGCTATCGGCTGCTGCGGTCAGGCGCTGTCTATGATTGGGATCTGCGCGACGGGGATCGAGACGTTCAGGTGCCTGTGAACGGCACGGCCAGGGTGTCGGACTCCGACTATGCCAAGACCCTGGCTCTTGCCGGGATCGGCATCGCCTACCTTTTCGACGCGCAGGTCAAGGAAGAACTTGCTTCCGGAAGGCTTGTCGAAGTTCTGCCCCGGGCGTCGATCATGGAGCCCGGGCTGTTCCTGTATTTCCCGCGCCGCGCTTCCGAAGCGATCAAATTGCGCGCTTTTCTGGACGTTGTCCGCGCCAACCTGGCCAAAGCCGGATGACAGGTTGTCCTTCGCGGTCCACTGGAAGCCGGCTCAAGCCCAAGGCGTGTCCGCTGCAAGTTCGCCCTGCCCCATTCAGCGATGGGCACCCAGGAAGTCGCACGATCGCAGTGACCTGGCGAGGTACCCTGTCGCGCAACGCTACATACGGGACCGGACGCTTTCATAATTTTCGCGCGCGAGAGAACGAAATTCGCTTCCGACAGAAGCGATCACCGGCTTCTTGCGGGCAAAATGGAAGGATCGATGCAATAGGACCGGGCAGGCAAATTCCCATCAAGGACGGCTGCCCTCGCCTGCCTGCGGCAGAACGGCTGAACACTTGCCCTTTCGCAAGCGATGGTCGTGGTTCGCAGCACGATAGGACGCACTGAGCCGGTCGCTTCAGGCCGCTTCGCACAAGCCATCGGCCGGTCGACGGCCCGGATGCCAAGGTTCGGGCGTACTTACCGCGCATCAGGCCTGCGGCCATCCTTCCGCCGCCGGCGGTGCCACCAGACTTCCATGCGGCGGCGCAGGCGCCGCACCGCCGGAACGTCGTAGGAGAGGACGACGAGGCCTAAGGGAATCATCCAGAAGCCGACCACGGGCAGGAACCCAACGATTCCAAGCAGGACCAGGGCTACGCCGCTTACGATCCGCGCGAGGCGCGAGCGCGGCATCGGCATGCGCTTGCCGCCAATGGACACATGCGGGCGCTTCGCCCTTTCGCTTCCTGCTTCCTTCGCCTCTTCTGCCGCGGACATTTCCGCGCCGGCAGCGCGCTTTTCCATGGCCACTGGCCCTTCATCCATGCCGGCTTGCGGGATTGTCACACGCCGATTCGCTCTCCATATGTGGATATGTGGAACATTGGCGGAAAATGCGAGCCTCGCATCCCGCTTCGGTGAAAAATTTGCTGTGCCCGCTTTGCAAAGCCTTCGATGGTTTGCTATAGGGCACGCCGACTGCTACGGCAGAGGGCGTTCCCCGGTAGCTCAGCGGTAGAGCAACCGGCTGTTAACCGGTTGGTCGCTGGTTCGAATCCGGCCCGGGGAGCCATTCTCCTTTCGGAAAGCCCTTATTTCTCAATAATTTCGATGGTAAGGCGCTCCCTCCGGCCCTCCGGAGGAGGTTCGGAAACTGATTGAAGGTCGCGCGAAGCCCGGCAGATACGACAGATTATCGAGAATACCGGTTGCCTTCTTGGAGAAGTCACGGGGCTGCGGCTCTCTGATCTCTTGCTCGCCGCAGACATCCCCCACATCAACCTTATCCCGCACCCTCACAGACGCCTCAAGAACGCCGGTTTGGCGCGAAAGGTGCCGCTGATCGCAGAGGCACTGGAGACAGCAGAAAGGCCCGGAGGCGGCTAGCGACAGCTTCCCCCTGTGTTTCCTCGATTTGGCCGAATCGCGGAGCCGATGCCGCATCCGCTATTCTCAGGGCCAGAGGGGGGACCATGGAGGCTCCCTACGGGGCTTTACAAGCCCTAGAAGAGGCCGGTGAGTAAGTAAGGACGGCAGGGTGGCCTCCTAATATGAAGACGCTGCCGAACCGGAGCTTAATCTAGAAGTGGTAGTTCACGCCGATGCGGAGCATCTGAACACGAAGATCGGCAGGGGCGCTGTCCGTGTCATGTGGTGCGCCCTCGAGCGAGGGACTGGCGTTGCCGGTCTGGAAGCCATGATCCCCTCCCTGATCGCCACGGTCTCGGTCTTTTGGTGGCGATACGGCGCATGTCGTCCCAGTGGCGCCGGAGCTGCTCAGCAAGTGGGACGCCACGCCGCCTCTCATTCATCGCGTCTTCGGCAAATAGCGCCCATACCTCGCAATATTCGTGCTGATGAGGCGGAGGTGCTTCAGCGTGCCCGGCAGGCAGCGGCACGCAGAAGGCAAGGAGGGCGAGGACAAGGCGATTGCCTGCGGTAGGAAGCCTCAAAAGCCTGTTCCGGCCGTCAAACAGGCGTTCCGGAAGGCAGACGCGGCCGCATGGCCGTTCAGGTCCCTGCCTTGGACACATAGTCTGCGGCAAGCCGCAGCTCGCGCAGCGGACGCACCAGGGCGATGCACTCCTTGTAGATCGGGTCAGCCTTGTAGGCCGCGAGCGCCGCCTCGTCGCGGAATTCGGCATAGACCACCACATCGACCTCGCCCCCGAGCTGGTCGACCTTGCGGTTGATGCCGACCTCGAAGAAATCCGAGTGCGGAATGCGTCCCAGCATGCCGAGCCTTTCAGCGATCAGCGGGATGTCCTCCGCTTTCTTGGCGCTGAAAAAAACGATGTGGCGAATCACGGCCAGCCTCCAGAAAATCAAGTCAAATTCGCGCTGGCTCCGGGAATGTCAATCGGTTTGCTGCCCCCAGCCAGCCATCTCAAGCCATCGAGGGCCGGATTCCAATCGCCGTGCGGTCGATCACCTCGCGCAGGGCGAAGGAGGAGTTGATCTTGGTGACGTGCGGCATCGCCGTCAGCCATTCCTTGTGAATGCGTTCGTAATCCTCCAGGTCGCGGGCGGAAATCCTCAGAATGTAGTCATACTCGCCCGAAATCAGATGGCAGGACAGCACGTTGGGGCATCGCTTCACCGCCCCCTCGAACTCCGAAAGCGTCTTTTCGAACTGCCCCGAAAGCGAGATGTGCACGATCACCGTCATGTGGTGACCGAGCGCGGCATTCGACAGGCGGGCGTGGTAGCCCTTGATGACCCCGGCCTTCTCCAGATTGTCAAGGCGCCGGGAACAGGCCGATTGCGACAGCCCTACCTTTTCGGCCAGGGCCGCGTTGGGCATGCGCCCGTCCTGCTGCAGCGCTTCAAGTATGGCAATATCGATCCTGTCCAGCGACATTCTTCGCATTTCCTTTCTCGTTATCGAAATCGGCTGCAAGAAAATACGAACGCTTTACCGCAGGGCGCATCACTTCGCAAACACCTTCGAGGCGGTTTGTGATTTTCTTCGGATGTTGGACCGGCTTTTGCGGAGTTGCAGGATGCGCGTGGGCTGCCCGAAGGAAATCAAGGATCACGAATACCGCGTGGGGCTTACACCGGGTGCGGCACGTGAATATGTCGCCCACGGCCACCAGGTGCTGGTGGAGACCGGCGCAGGCGCCGGAATTGGCGCCGGGGACGACGCCTACCGCGAAGCGGGCGCGGCCATAGCCGAAACGGCCGAGGAGGTGTTCGCCAGGTCCGACATGATCGTGAAGGTGAAGGAGCCGCAACCCGCCGAGTGGGCGCGGCTTCGCGAGGGGCAGATCCTCTACACCTATCTGCATCTCGCCCCGGATCCCGAACAGACGAAGGGTCTGCTTGAAAGCGGCGTGACGGCGGTCGCCTACGAAACCGTCACGGACGCGCATGGCGGGCTGCCGCTTCTGGCGCCGATGTCGGAGGTGGCCGGGCGGCTGGCGGTTCAGGCGGGCGCGACGGCCCTGCAGAAGGCGAATGGCGGTCGCGGCGTGCTGCTCGGCGGCGTGCCAGGCGTCTTGCCCGGAAAGGTCACCATCATCGGCGGCGGCGTGGTTGGCCTGAACGCGGCCAAGATGGCGATCGGCCTCGGTGCGGACGTCACGGTGCTCGACCGTTCGATCCCCCGCCTGCGCCAGCTCGACGACATCTTCGCCGGCCGGGCGCGTACCCGCTACGCGACGGCCGAGGCGGTGGAGGAGGAGTGCTTTCGGGCGGATCTCATCATCGGCGCCGTTCTCATTCCTGGCGCGGCGGCCCCCAAGCTCGTCACCCGCGAAATGCTGGCCGGCATGAAGAAGGGAGCGGTGCTTGTCGATGTGGCGATTGATCAGGGCGGCTGCTTCGAAACCTCCCGTCCCACCACCCACTCCAACCCGATCTTCGAGGTGGACGGCATCATACATTACTGCGTGGCAAACATGCCGGGCGCCGTTCCCGTCACCTCCACCCACGCGCTCAACAACGCCACTCTGCACCACGGCCTGCAGCTTGCGGACAAGGGGCTGCAGGCGTTGCTGGACGATCCGCATCTGCGCAACGGGCTGAACGTCCACAAGGGCAGGATCACCAACCGGGCGGTGGCTGAATCGCTTGGCTGCGAGGTCACCGAACCCACGGCCGCCCTCGCCGCCTGACGGCGCGATCTCTCCGCGACGACGCAGAAGGCGCGATCTTTCCGCCCTGCTCCGGCCGTGCGGCGGCCACCTGGTCGCCGTGCTCATTTCAATCGCGACGGAACAACATGCGCCCGCCTGCCAAGAGGCACCTGATAGGGCGCCGGCAGCGCCCGCACCAATCGAGGAGCGATAACAGCTTACGGCCGGCCGCCTGTTTGCCTGTCAGCCCATCCTTCCATGCCTCATCTTGCCGGAGCCTCCCCCGCTGAGGCTCGCTCAAAACAACAGTCTCCATCCGAGCGGAATTTCGCGAGAGGCCGGCGCCCTAACCCCCGCAAAAGCCCTGCCCGTTCGTTAGCGAACCCGCTCCTTGTGGTGCCGGGAGGCGCACGCCGATCAGAGAGCGCCGATCCACGTTGCCGCGACGACGAGGAAGGAGCTGACGGCCACCAGCGACAAGACATCCTGAACGAGACCGGACATGGGATCCTCCTGTGGAAAAGTCATATTGATCTTGATATGTTTCTTATATGTTCTAAAAATGTTCCTGTCAACAGGACTGCAACCGCCCCAGCGGGTGGGAACGTTCGTTTGAGGAGGACGGCGGCCTGAGGCATGCCGTCTGATTTGGCGCCCGGCGGGCTGCGTGGTCAGGAGTGAGTTATGCAAGTGAAGCGTATCGTGGCCAATGTGGAGACGCGCGAGCTGGCGGCCGCGCGCTCCTTCTATGGCGAGGTTCTGGGTCTCGAATTGCTGATGGACCACGGCTGGATCGCCACCTATGGCGCGCGGGAGAGAGCGGCCGTGCAGGTCAGCTTCGCGGCCGAGGGCGGCTCCGGCACGCCTGTACCCGACCTTTCCATTGAAGTGGACGATCTTGAGGAAGCGCTTGAGCGCGTGCGGAATGCGGGGATCGCGATCGCGTACGGGCCGGCGGACGAGCCCTGGGGCGTACGCCGTTTCTATGTGCGTGATCCGTACGGCAAGCTCATAAACATCCTCGAGCACACATGACGATACCGTGCCGCCCTATCCGCCCTCCGCTCAAGCCGGAAGTTCCACCACCTTGCCCTGCGAAAGGGTGACGCGCCTGTCCATGCGCGCAGCCAGCTCCTCGTTGTGGGTGGCGATGAGTGCGGCAAGCCCGGAATGGCGTACCAGCGCCTCCAGCGCATCGAAGACATAGGCCGCGGTCGCGGGATCGAGATTGCCTGTCGGCTCGTCGGCCAGAAGCACGAGCGGCGCATTCGCCACCGCCCGGGCGATCGCCACACGCTGCTGCTCGCCGCCGGAAAGCTCGTTCGGGCGGTGATCCATCCGCTCACCAAGCTTCATGTAGTTCAGAAGCTGTGCCGCCCGCTCCTTCGCCTCGCGCGCATCAAGACCGGCGATGAGCTGCGGCATCATCACATTTTCGAGTGCGGTGAATTCCGGCAGCAGGTGATGGAACTGATAGACGAAGCCGATCTCGCTGCGGCGGATCGCCGTGCGCCGGTCGTCGGACAGCGCCGCGCAGGGCTGGCCGTTGACGACCACGTCGCCTCCATCGGGATATTCGAGCAGACCGGCAATGTGCAGAAGCGTCGACTTTCCGGTACCCGACGGCGCAACGAGCGCCACCATCTCGCCGGGCCGGAGCGCGAAATCGGCCTGTTCGAGAATGGTCAGCGTCTTCGTCCCCTGGACGAAGCGTCGGTCGATCGACCTCAGTTCCAGAACGTTTTCGGCCATCTATTCGTATCTCAACGCTTCCACGGGATCGAGGCGCGAGGCGCGCCAGGCAGGAAAGAGGGTTGCGAGGAAGGAGAGCAGCAGCGCCATCAGCACCACCGAAACGGTCTCGCCCGTCTCCATATCGGCCGGAAGCTGGCTCAGGAAATAGACTTCCGGATTGAAGATGGTCGTACCCGAAAGCCAGGAGAAGAACTGGCGGATGGATTCCACATTGAGGCACAGGACCGTCCCCAGAACGAAGCCGGCGAGCGTGCCGGCCACGCCGATCGCCGCGCCGGCCATCATGAAGATCCGCATAATGGCGCCGCTAGTGGCCCCCATGGTGCGGAGAATGGCGATATCGTGCCCCTTGTCCTTCACCAGCATGATCATGCCGGAGATGATGTTGAGCGCGGCCACCAGCACGATCATGGTGAGGATCATGAACATGACGTTCCGCTCGACCTCGAGCGCGGAAAAGAAGGTCTGGTTGCGCTGGCGCCAATCGGTGATGATGACGGGGCGCTGAGCCGCCTCTTCGACCAGCGGACGGAAGCTGTCGACATTGTCGGGGTCGTCCACAAAGACCTCGATATATTGCGCCAGCCCTTCGGCATTCAGGAAAAGCTGCGCCTCCTCAAGCGGCATGTAGATGATCGAGGAGTCGTATTCCGACATGCCGATCTCGAAGATCGCGCTTACGGGATAGGCCTTCACGCGCGGAGTAGTGCCGAAGGGCGTGACGTCGCCTTCCGGCGAGAAAAGGGTTACCTGGTCGCCAAGCGCAAGTCCCAGCGCCTGCGCCATGCGCGCGCCCACGGCCACACCTCCGCCCGTGGCGAAGCCTACGAGCGAGCCTTGGCGGATGTTCTGCGCAACGAGCCTCATTTCCGCAAGATCGTCGGTACGGACGCCGCGGATGAGCGCGCCGGTCCCCCTACCCTCGCGACCGGAGGCAAGCACCTGCCCCTCCACAAGCGGGGCTGCGAGCCGCACGCCCGGTATCCTGGCGACGCGGGCGCTGACATCCTCGTAATCGTTCATGGGCATATCCACGGGCTGCACGACGATATGCCCGTTGACGCCGAGAATGCGCGTGAGCAGCTCGGCGCGGAACCCGTTCATCACCGCCATGACGACGATGAGGGTCGCCACACCAAGCATGATGCCGAGAAAGGAGATGCTGGCGATGACAGAGACCACGGCCTCCTTGCGCCGCGAGCGCAGATAGCGCCAAGCGACAAGACGCTCGAAATGGGAGAAGGGCGGAGCTCCTCCGTTGCCCCCCGTGGTTTCGGTCATCGGCGCACGCTGAACCGGTTTGCGACCGCCTCTATGGGAAGGGTCTCTCTTTCGCCAGTGGCCCGGCTCTTCACCTCCACCTCGCCCGCAGCCACACCGCGAGGACCGACAATCACCTGCCACGGCAGGCCGATGAGGTCGGCGGTGGCGAATTTGGCGCCGGGCCGCTGATCGGTGTCGTCATAAAGCACCTCGCGACCGGAAGCCGAAAGCGCGGCATAGATCTGCTCGCAGACGCGGTCGCACTCCGCGTCACCCGCCTTCATATTGATCAGCGCGATCTCGAAGGGGGTGACCGCCTCGGGCCAGATGATGCCGTTTTCGTCGTGGCTCGCCTCGATGATCGCCGCCGCAAGGCGCGTCGGGCCGATGCCGTAGGAGCCCATCGAAACGAAGTGTTCCTTCCCGTCCGGTCCCATCACCGTGGCCTTCATGGGCTTGGAATATTTGGTGCCGAAGTGGAAAATGTGGCCGACTTCGATGCCGCGCGCGGCAAGGCGCTTGTCTTCCGGCACCTGCGCCCAGGCGGCCTCGTCGTGCATTTCGTCGGTGGCCGCATAAGGCTTGGTCCACTGCTCGACAATGCCGGCAATCTCCGCGTCGTTGGAAAAATCCACGTCGGCCGAAGGCACGGGCAGATCCAGAAAGTCCTTGTGGCAGAAGACGGCGCTTTCACCCGTCGAGGCCAGAATGATGAACTCATGGCTCAAATCGCCGCCGATCGGCCCGGTATCCGCCCGCATGGGAATTGCCTTGAGCCCTAGGCGGGAGAAGGTCCTCAGGTAGGCAACGAACATACGGTTGTAAGCCGCCTTCGCTCCTTCATAGTCCAGATCGAAGGAATAGGCGTCCTTCATCAGAAATTCGCGCGACCGCATCACCCCGAAGCGCGGCCTCACCTCGTCGCGGAACTTCCACTGGATGTGATAGAGGTTGAGCGGCAGATCCTTGTAGGACTTCACATAGGCGCGGAAAATGTCCGTCACCATTTCCTCATTGGTGGGGCCATAGAGCATCGGGCGATCCTGCCGGTCGCGGATGCGCAGCATTTCTTTGCCGTAATCGTTGTAGCGCCCGCTCTCGATCCACAAGTCCGCCGACTGGATGGTCGGCATCAGGATCTCCAGCGCGCCGGCGCGGTCCTGCTCCTCGCGGATGATCTGGCAGACCTTGTCGAGCACCCGCTTGCCGAGCGGCAGCCAGGAAAAGCTGCCGGCAGCCTGCTGGCGGATCATGCCCGCCCGCAGCATGAGCCGGTGCGAGACGATCTCGGCCTCCCGGGGGTTTTCCTTCAGGATGGGCAGGAAGTAACGCGACAGTCGCATGAAGCTACCCGTTATGCAGTGGAAAGAGGCGGAATCACGCCGCCAGCCTGTATCGACAGGCTTCTTAGCCATTTCGTGGCAGGTTGCAAACCCAAGCGCGCCAGGCGGCAGGCCAGGCGCGCAAAACGCTTCTCAAATTGGCCGGATAACGGCCCGCCCTGGGCCAAAATTTTTCGTGACATTGAGATAAAAGTTGGTCTAAGGTAGCTGCCATAAAATAAGAGGGTGGAACCTTAAATCCGCTCTCACTTACGCGGTCAAAGTCTTGGGAGGATACGATCCTGGCGCGCATGTTCGCTGCCGCCGTTTGAAAAACGGAAACGGGTCGGACGCGTTTAGTTGCAAGGCGTACCTGCCTTGCTTTTTTTTTGGACGGTCAGGACTTTAGTAGAAGTTGGGCACCAGGCGCGGAATATCGTCAAACGAGTAGCCCAAGACCCGCGTCACCACATAATAGCCAGCAAAGATTATGGCCGTCAGTACGGTCGTGCGAATAAAGGCTCGCAGCATGTGCGGCCCGCGCGGTGCGCTTGCGGGTGTGCCGAGCACCACGTCGTTCTCATCGTCCTGGGTGCGCAAGCCGATAGGCAGCGATACGAACAGCACCAGCCACCAGATGATGAAGAAAACCGCCGACAGCGAGATCCATTCCATGGGAAAGCCCGTTCCTGCTGCGCCCGCAAGATAGCCGTTGCTCGGAAACTTTTGAAACGCCCGCGGCGCGACGCGCCGTCACACCTGCTCAAGCTCGATGAGTGTGCCGAAAAAGTCCTTGGGATGAAGGAAGAGCACCGGTTTGCCGTGAGCGCCCGTCTTCGGCTGTCCGTCGCCGAGCACGCGGGCACCCGCCGCCACGAGCCGGTCACGCGCGGCCAGAATGTCGGCCACTTCGTAACAGACATGATGCATGCCGCCGGCCGGGTTCTTTTCCAGAAAGGCGGCGATCGGAGAATCCTCCCCCAGGGGCTCCAGCAGTTCAACCTTGCTGTTGCCCAAGTCGATGAAGACCACGGTGACGCCATGATCGGGCAGCGGCTGAGGCTCGGAAACCTTTGCGCCGAGCACGTCACCATAGGTTGCGGCAGCCGCCGCCAGATCCGGCACCGCGATCGCCACATGGTTGAGCTTGCCCAGCATAGCCGCTACCGCGTTACGAAGACGGTGACGATCGGCTTCTTGCCCCAGGCCTCGGCCGCGGCCGAGCGGACGGCGCGGCGTACGGCCTCGCCGACCAGATCGAGATCGCGGCGGTTGGCTCGGGGTATGCTGTGCACCGCGCTCAGGGCAGCCTCCATCATGATGTCCTCGAAGAGTTCGCCCGCGCCATCCGTCTTCGGCAGGCCGATGGCGACCATATCCGGCTCGCCCGCGAGCTCGAACCGTTCATCGAGCACAACATTGACCGCCACATGGCCGGCGAAGGAGAGCCGGCGCCGGTCGCGCACGCCCACCTCCTCGTCCGTTCCGATCACCTTGCCGTCCTTGTAAATGCGCCCGAAAGGAACCTGATCGATGATCTCGGCCGGTCCCGGGGCAAGCCGCAGCAGGTCACCGTTTCTGACGTGGGGCACTTCTGGAATGCCGGCCATGGCCGCAAGCGAGCCCTGGGCGACGAGATGGGCGGCCTCTCCATGCACGGGCACCAGAATCTGTGGCTTCACCCAGTCATACATCTGCTTCAGTTCGTTCCGGCGCGGATGGCCCGACACATGGACGAGCGCATCGCCATCCTCGACCACCCGGATACCCTTCTCGATGAGCAGGTTCTTGGTGGCCAGAATCGCCTTCTCATTGCCGGGAATGACCCGCGAGGAATAGACGACCGTGTCACCCGGCGAAAGCGCCACATTGCGCATCTCGTCACGCGCCAGCTTGGCAAGGGCCGCGCGCGGCTCGCCCTGGCTGCCCGTGCAGAGGATGACGGCGTTTTCACGCGGGATGTAGCCGAAATCCTCTTCCGACAAAAAGGGCGGCAGGCCCTCGAGATAGCCGAGTTCCTCGGCTACCTCGATCACGCGCTGCAGCGAACGGCCGAGCACCAGCACCTGCCGGCCTGCGTCCCGCGCGGCCTCGGCGACCGCACGGATGCGGCCCACATGCGAGGAGAAGGTGGTGACGGCAACCCGGGCGGGCGCCTTTTCGATGATCTCCCTGAGGCCCTCCCCCACCGCCTGCTCGGATGGGGAAATTCCTTCGCGCAGGGCGTTGGTGGAATCGCAGATGAGCGCCAGAACGCCCTTTTTGCCGAGTTCCCGGAAACGCTCCTCGTTGGTCTGCGGACCGAGCACGGGCGCGGCGTCGATCTTCCAGTCGCCCGTATGGACCACCGTCCCCAGGGGCGTGGTGATGGCGAGCGATACCGGCTCGGGAATGGAGTGGCTGACGGCAACCGCCTCGATCGAAAACGGCCCTACGGTGAAGACATCGCCCGCGCGGAAGATCGTAACCGGCACCTCCGGTGCGGTGGCCTCGCCCGCCCGCTTCGCCTCCAGAAGGCCTGCGGTAAAAGGCGTCATCCATACCGGACATTTAAGCCGCGGCCACAGCTCCAGCAGTGCGCCGTAATGGTCCTCGTGGGCATGGGTGATCACGATGCCGGCCAGATCGCCCGCCTGTTCCTCGATGAAGCGGATGTCGGGCAGAACGAGATCAACCCCGGGCAACTCCAGGCCAGGAAAGGTGACGCCGCAATCCACCATGATCCAGGTGCGCCGGTCCGGCGGTCCATAACCGTAAAGCGCCAGATTCATGCCGATTTCGCCGACGCCCCCCAAGGGGCAAAAGACCAGCTCCGCCTGACTCGATGCCACGCTTTCTCCTCTTTCTTAGTCGCGTACGGAAGCGACCGCTCCGAAATGCACGTCGCCCGCCGCGATCCTCAGGCGCGATCCGTCATCCTCGCGAATGACGAAACGGCATGATTCGTCGATCGTTTCGAACATACCCCGCACGATCCTGCCGTCGACCTGCACGGCAACGCGGCTGCCCAGGCCCGCCGCGCGCGCAAGCCAGCGCTCGCGAATGGTCGCGATCCCGCGCCCGCCGTTCCACAGGCGGATATTGTCCATCCAGGCATCCGACAGGGCAAGAAACAGGGTCTCGGCGTCCGCGCGCGAGCCCAGCCGCACAAGGGAGGTGGCCGGATAGGGCACGTCCTCGGGATGGGCGACCACATTCACGCCAATGCCGACGGCAAGGGCGAGACGGTTGCCCTCGAGCGTGGAGGATTCCAGGAGAATGCCGGCAAGCTTCTCCCCGTCGGCCAGCACGTCGTTCGGCCATTTGAGCTCGAACCGGTTGCGGTGCGACCCGGCGCCATCCACGCCCAGCGAGACCGTCGCCTCGGGCACCACCGCGGCAAGGGCGTCGCCAAGCGCGAGCCCTGCCACGAAGCCGAGCGTGGCAGCGGTCGCCGGGTCGAAGGCATCCACCAGAAGAAGTGTAGCGGCCAGATTGCCGCGCGGCGTGGCCCAGGGCCGCCCTCGCCTGCCTCGCCCGCCCCGCTGCTCGGTGGCTACCACCCAGAGCCTGCCCGGATCGCCCTCGCGCGCGCGCTCCAGCGCCAGCGCGTTGGTGGACGTGACGCTCTGATGCGCCTCCAGCCGGTAGCCTGCCGCAATGGCAGGAGGCGCCAGAACAAACATCGCCTCAGAAGAACGTCCTGGCCGCGGCTTCCGCCAGCTGACCGACCGGGCCGCCGATGAAGACGTAGAAGAGAACGAAGGCGCCGGAGGCCCACAGCACGAAGCGCAGCTCGCCCGCCATGGGCTGGAAGGCGCCCACGGCCTCGTCGAACCACATCACCTTGATGATCCGCAGATAGTAGAAGGCGCCGACCACCGAGGTGAGAACACCTATGACGGCCAGCCAGTAGAGCTGCGCGTCGATCGCGGCGAGGAAGACATACCACTTGGCCCAGAAGCCGGCGAGCGGTGGAATGCCCGCCAGCGAGAACATCATGATGGTCATGATGGTCGCCATCGTGGGGTTGGTCGCCGAAATGCCGGCCAGATCGTCGATCTGCTCGACATTGGTGTCGTTTCGCCGCATGGCCAGGATGACGGCAAAGGTGCCGAGCGTCATGGCGAGATAGATCAGCATGTAGAGGATCACGCCGCGCACGCCCGTCGGCGAATTGGCGGCAAGACCCACCAGCGCGAAGCCCATATGGCCGATGGACGAATAGGCCATCAGCCGCTTGATGTTGCGCTGGCCGATCGCACCGAAGGAGCCGAGCAGCATCGAGGCTACGGAGATGAAGACGATGATCTGCTGCCAGTCGGCCGCAATCGGCGCGAACGCCTCCATGGTCACCCGCACGAACAGAGCCATCGCCGCCATTTTGGGGGCTGCAGCGAAGAATGCCGTCACCGGCGTTGGCGCGCCCTCGTAAACATCGGGCGTCCACATGTGGAACGGCACGGCGGAGATTTTGAAGGCAAGTCCCGCGAGCACGAAGACAAGCCCGAAGACGAGGCCAAGCTGGCGCTCACCATCCGCAAGAGTGGCCGCGATCGCCTCGAAGCCGGTGTTGCCGGTAAAGCCGTAGACCAGCGACACGCCGTAAAGCAGCATGCCGGAGGAAAGCGCGCCAAGCACGAAGTACTTCAGCCCTGCCTCGGTGGCGCGCACGCTGTCCCGGTTGATAGCGGCGACCACATAAAGGGCCAGCGACTGCAGTTCGAGCCCGAGATAGAGCGAGATCATGTCGTTGGCCGACACCATCAGCATCATGCCGAGCGTGGAGAGCATGATGAGGACGGGATATTCGAACTTGTCGAACTTCTCCGCCTTCGCGAAGCCCACCGACATGACGAGCGTGACGGCGGCGCCTACGAGGGTGAGGATCTTCATCAGCCGCGAAAATGGATCGCTGACGAAAGCTCCGCCGAAGGCGGACCCATCGGCCGGGAAAAGGATGATCCACGCGATGACGGCCAGGAACAGCGCCATGGCAAGCCCGTTCACCGTGCTGCTTGCACGCTCGCCGGAGAAAACGCCGACCATCAAGAGCGCCATGGCGCCCAGAGCGAGCGCCAGCTCGGGAACGGCAAGGACCAGGCTGGATGTCAGATCAAACGTCATGCGATGCGTTCCCGTTCAATTCCCAACCCCAGTCTGCGCCAGTTCGATCGACGCGCTCAACTGATCCAGAAGCGCGCCGACCGAAGCCGTGGTCGCGTCGAGCAGCGGTGCCGGATAGATACCGAAGAAAATGACAAGCACGACAAGCGGATAGAGGATGGCCTTCTCGCGACCCGAAAGGTCCGATAGGGCCTTCAGGCTCTCCTTGGTGAGCGCGCCGAAGATGACGCGCCGGTAGAGCCACAGCGCATAGGCCGCCGAAAGGATTACACCCGTCGCGGCGAAGAGTGCCACCCAGGTGTTGACCCGGAAGACCGAAAGCAGCGTCAGGAACTCGCCCACGAAACCGCTGGTGCCCGGCAGGCCCACATTGGCCATGGTGAAGACCATGAAGGCCACGGCATATTTCGGCATGTTGTTGACCAGGCCGCCATAGGCCGCGATCTCACGCGTGTGCATGCGGTCATAGATCACGCCGACGCACAGGAACAGCGCGGACGAGACCAGACCATGGCTGAGCATCTGGAAGATGGCGCCCTGAATCCCCTGCTCGTTCAGCGCGAAGATGCCCATGGTGACGAAGCCCATATGCGCCACCGACGAGTAGGCGATGAGCTTCTTCATGTCCTCCTGCATCATCGCCACCAGCGAGGTGTAGATGATGGCCACGACCGAAAGCGTGAAAACGAGGGGCGCGAGGTCCATGGAAGCGGCCGGGAACATCGGCACGGAGAAGCGCAGGAAGCCGTAGCCGCCCATCTTTAGGAGAATTCCCGCCAGGATGACGGAGCCCGCCGTCGGCGCCTCCACATGGGCGTCGGGCAGCCAGGTATGCACCGGCCACATGGGCATCTTCACTGCGAAGGAGGCGAAGAAAGCCAGCCACAGCCAGTACTGCATGTGAAGCGGGAAAGAATGGGTGAGCAGCGTCGGAATATCCGTGGTGCCCGCCTCCCAGAAGATCGCCATCATGGCGAGCAGCATCAGGACGGAGCCTGCGAGCGTATAGAGGAAGAACTTGAAGCTCGCATAGACGCGCCGCGGGCCGCCCCAGACACCGATAATGATGAACATCGGAATGAGGCCGCCCTCGAAGAAGACGTAGAAGAGCACGATGTCGAGCGCGCAGAAGACGCCAATCATCAGCGTTTCCAGGATCAGAAACGCGATCATGTACTCCTTCACGCGGCTGTCGATCGTCTCCCAGCTCGCTAGGATGCAGAACGGCATCAGGAAGGTGGTAAGGATGACGAACAGCATCGAAATGCCGTCCACCCCCATGTGGTAGGAGATGCCGGAATCCAGCCACTCCCGCTTCTCAACCATCTGGAAGCCGGGCACCGAATAATCGAAGCCGATCCAGATGAAGAGCGACAGGACGAAGGTGAAGACCGTCGTCAGCAGCGCGACATTGCGGATATTGCGGCGTGCGGCCGCTCCCTCGTCCCTGATCAGCAGGATGAGGAAGGCGCCGACCAGCGGCAGGAAGGTGACCGTGGAAAGAATGGGCCAATCGGTCATGGTCTAGAACGAACTCCCGAGCATCATCCAGGTCACGAAGGCCGCCACGCCGATCAGCATAGCGAAGGCGTAATGGTAGAGATAACCGCTCTGCAGCTTGACGACGCGGCTGGTCACGTCGATGACACGCGCCGATATTCCATCGGGGCCGAAGCCGTCAATCAGCCAGCCGTCGCCCTTCTTCCAGAGGAACCGCCCAAGCCTCTGGGCTGGCCTCACGAAGAGGAAGTCATATAGCTCGTCGAAGTACCACTTGTTGAGCAGGAAGGCGTAAAGCACGCGGTGCCTGCTCGCCAGTTCCTTCGGGCTTTCCGGCGAGCGGATGTAGAACTGCCACGCCACCAGGAGGCCGATCAACATCGCCACGAAGGGCGAGAGTTTCACCCACAGCGGAACGTGGTGGAACTCCTCGAGGATGGCGTTGTCGGGAAGGGTGAACAACGCGCCCTTCCAGAACGGATCGTATTCGTGACCGACGAAGAACTCGTTGAAGACGACGCCGGCGAAAACCGCGCCAATGGCGAGCAGAAAGAGCGGCACGAGCATGACATAGGGCGACTCGTGCACGTGGTGCATGACGTCGGCGGAGGCCCGCGGCTTGCCGTGGAAGGTCATGAAGATCAGCCTCCAGGAATAGAAGCTGGTGAAGACGGCCGCCACGACCAGTAGGATGAAGGCGAAGGGCGCAGCCGGGTTGTGCGCGACGAAGGCGCCTTCAATGATGGCATCCTTGGAGAAGAAGCCCGCCGTGCCCAGGATCGTGCCCGGTATGCCCACGCCGGTAAGCGCCAGCGTGCCGATGATCATCATCCAGTAGGTCTGCGGGATCAGCTTGCGCAGCCCACCCATCTTGCGCATGTCCTGCTCGTCCGAGACGGCGTGGATAACCGAGCCGGAACCCAGGAACAGAAGTGCCTTGAAGAAGGCGTGCGTGAACAGGTGAAAGATGGCTGCGCCATAGAAGCCCGTGCCAAGCGCGACGAACATGTAGCCAAGCTGCGAACAGGTGGAATAGGCGATCACGCGCTTGATGTCGTTCTGCACGAGGCCGACGGTCGCGGCGAAGAACGCGGTGAAGGCGCCAACCGCGGTCACGACCGTGAGCGCGGTCGAGGAGAGCTCGAAGATCGGCGATAGACGCGCCACCATGAAGACACCCGCCGTCACCATCGTTGCAGCGTGAATGAGGGCGGAAACCGGCGTGGGACCTTCCATTGCGTCCGGCAGCCAGGTGTGCAGCGGCACCTGCGCCGACTTGCCCATGGCGCCCAGGAAGAGAAGCAGGCAGACCACGGTGAGAGCCGCCTGCGGATCAAGCGCGCGGCCGAGGAAGACGAGCATCGGCTCGGCGGCCTCACCGCCCGCCCCCGGCATGAAGCTCGCCGTATTGGCAAAGATGGTGTCGAAATTGACCGAGCCGAAAAGCATGAACACGCCGAAGATGCCGAGGATGAAGCCGAAATCGCCGACCCGGTTGACGATGAAGGCCTTCATGGCGGCGGCGTTTGCCGAGGGCTTCTTGTACCAGAAGCCGATCAGCAGGTAGGAAGCGAGGCCGACGCCCTCCCAACCGAAGAACATCTGGACCAGATTGTCGCTGGTGACCAGCATCAGCATGGCGAAGGTGAACAGCGACAGATAGGCAAAGAAGCGGGGTCGGTGCGGGTCGTGGTGCATGTAGCCGATCGAATAGATGTGCACCAGCGCGGACACACTGGTGACCACCACCAGCATGACGGCGGTGAGCGTGTCGATCCGCAGCGCCCAGGCCACGTCCAGCGCGCCGGACGAAATGAAGCGCAGGACGGGAACCGTGAAGGCCCCGCTATCCCCGAGCGCCACCGAGAAAAAGGCGATCCAGGACAGGAAGGCCGAGATGACGAGGAGGCCGGAGGTGATCAGCTCCGCGCCGCGCGCGCCGATGGAGCGGCCGAAAAGCCCGGCAATGAGGAAGCCCGCGAGCGGAAGGAAGACGATTGCCTGATACATGACGATGCCTCCTCAGCCCTTCATCATGTTGATGTCTTCCACCGCGATGGAGCCGCGGTTGCGGAAGAAGGCTACCAGGATGGCAAGGCCGATCGCCGCTTCGGCCGCCGCGACGGTGAGCACGAAAAGCGCGAAGACCTGGCCGACCAGATCGCCCAGCACCGAGGAGAAGGCGATGAGGTTCAGGTTCACGGAAAGCAGGATGAGTTCGATCGACATCAGAATGATGATGACGTTCTTGCGATTGAGGAAAATGCCGAAGACGCCGAGCGTGAAAAGGATGGCGGAGACGGTGAGATAATGTGCGATGCCGACTTCCATTCTCAGATTCCCTCGCCCGTTTCCACCTTGCGGATCTCGATGGCGGTGGCAGGCGTGCGCGCCACCTGCGCGGCAATGCTCTGGCGCTTCACATTGGGCTTGTGACGCAGCGTCAGCACGATCGCGCCCACCATGGCCACCAGCAGGATCAGGCCAGCCACCTGAAAAAAGAAAAAGTAATCCGTGTAGATGATGTCGCCGAGGGCCGCCGTGTTGTGCCGCACGGCGACATCGGGCGCGGGCTTGGCCGTCTGCGCCGCGATCTCCGGCGAGAATGCGTAGCCGCCCAGCACAACGATCAGCTCCACCGCCAGGATGATGCCCACAAGCGCGCCAATCGGCGCGTATTGCAGCGCGCCCTGCTTCAATTCGGCGAAATCGACGTCGAGCATCATCACCACGAAAAGGAACAGGACGGCGACCGCGCCCACATAGACGATGAGCAGGATCATCGCCAGGAACTCAGCCCCGGTAAGCAGGAACAGAGCCGCCGCGTTGAAGAAGACGACGATCAGGTAGAGAACCGAGTGTACGGGATTGCGGGCGGAAATGACCATGAAGGCCGCCGCCACCCCGACAAAGGCGAAAAGATAAAAGAAGATCGCCTCGAGCCCTGTCAGCATCGTTTCCCTCGGTTGTTCCAGTCCGCACAGACGCGCGAACCCATGACTTTTCCCTGTCCGATTGCCGGCCCTCTTAAACGAGCGCCCCGCCCGCGTCCACTCCCGCCGGCGTCAGCGATACGGCGCATCCAACGCTATGTTGCGCGCCAGCTCCCGCTCCCAGCGATCGCCGTTCTCAAGCAGCTTTGCCTTGTCGTAGTAAAGCTCCTCGCGCGTTTCGGTCGCGAACTCGAAATTCGGCCCCTCGACGATCGCATCCACCGGGCACGCCTCCTGGCAGAAACCGCAATAGATGCACTTCACCATATCGATGTCGTAGCGCACCGTGCGCCGCGTTCCGTCATTGCGGCGGGGTCCCGCCTCGATGGTGATCGCCTGCGCCGGGCAGATCGCCTCGCAGAGCTTGCAGGCGATGCAGCGCTCCTCGCCATTGGGATAGCGGCGCAGCGCGTGCTCGCCGCGGAAGCGTGGGCTGAGCGGCCCCTTCTCATGCGGGTAGTTCAGCGTCGCCTTGGGCGCAAAGAACTGCCGCATGGACAGAATCACCGCGGCCACGAACTCCTTCAGAAGCAGCGACTTTGCGGCTTGTGCGAGAACGGACATCGTCATTCTCCGGTAAGGGTGGAAGGGCCTGTCATGGGATGTCTCAGGCAAGCCCCGTGAATTTCAGAAATGCCGCCGTCGCCACGACCATGAAGAGCGAGATCGGCAGGAAGACCTTCCAGCCGAGCCGCATGAGCTGGTCGTAGCGGTAGCGCGGCACGAAGGCCTTCACCAGGGCGAACATGAAGAAGACCGCCACCACCTTCAGCACGAACCAGATCACGCCCGGCACCCAGGTGAACGGCGCGAAGTCGAACGGCGGCAGCCATCCGCCCAGGAACAGGATGGTGGTGAGCGAGCACATCAGCACGATGGCGACATATTCGCCCAGGAAGAAGAGCAGGAACGGCGTCGAGGAGTACTCGATCATGTGGCCGGCGACGAGCTCCGATTCGGCCTCCACCAGGTCGAATGGCGGCCTGTTCGTCTCCGCAAGCGCGGAGATGAAGAAGATGATGAACATCGGGAACAGCGCCAGCCAGTGCCAGTCGAGGAAGGAGTTCGGCAGCCCCAGCATCGTTCCGAGCCCGTCGCGCTGCGACAGCACGATGTCGGTCAGGTTGAGCGAGCCCACGGCAAGCAGCACCGTCACGATCACGAAGCCGATGGAAACCTCGTAGGAGACCATCTGCGCGGCCGAGCGCAGCGCGCCGAGGAAGGGATATTTCGAGTTCGAGGCCCAGCCGCCCATGATCACGCCATAGACCTCGAGCGAGGCGATGGCGAAGACATAGAGGATGCCGACATTGATGTCGGCAATGGCCCAGCCTTCGTTGACCGGGATTACCGCCCAGGCGGCGATCGCCAGCGTGGCGGCGACCAGAGGCGCCAGGAGGAAGATGCCCTTGTTGGCGCCGGAGGGGATCACCGGCTCCTTGAAGACGAACTTCAGCAGGTCCGCGAAGGCCTGCAGCAGTCCCCACGGGCCGACGACGTTCGGCCCGCGGCGAAGCTGCACAGCGGCCCAGATCTTGCGGTCTGCATAAAGAATATAGGCCACGCCGATCAACAGGATGACGATCAGCGCCAGCGACTGGGCGAGGATCAGCAGGCCCGGAAGAACGTAGGTGGAGATGAATGCGTCCATGATCCCGTCCTATTCAGCCGCCTGCCTGAGATCGCCCTGGGCAAGCGCGGAGCACTCCGCCATCACCGCGGACGCGCGCGCAACCGGGTTGGTCAGATAGAAATCCCTGATGGGCGACACGAATGGGGCGCTCTCCAAAGATCCAGCCAGTTTCGCAAGCTGCAGAACGTCCGCCGGCGCGCCCTCCTCTATCGCATCCAGCGCGGCGAAATGCGGATGATCCGCATAAAGCCGGGAGCGGAGCTGCGCAAGCGAGTCGAAGGGCAGTCTGTGCCCCAGCACCTCGGAAAGAGCGCGCAGGATCGCCCAGTCCTCGCGGGCGTCGCCCGGGGCGAAACCGGCGCGGTTCGTCATCTGCACCCGGCCTTCCGTGTTCACATAGGTCGCGGACTTTTCCGTATAGGCCGCGCCGGGCAGGATGACATCGGCGCGGTGGGCGCCCGCATCGCCATGCGTGCCGATATAGACCGTGAAGGTGGCATCGCCGATGGCGCTCATGTCGATCTCGTCAGCGCCCAGAAGGAAGAGCACGTCCATCGCGCCGCCCATCATGCCGGCCACATCCTTGCCGCCCTTGCCCGGCACGAAGCCAAGGTCGAGCCCGCCCACGCGCGCGGCCGCCGTGTGAAGCACGGCAAAGCCGTTCCAGTCGGGCGTGACGGTGCCCACCGCATCCGCAAGGCGGGCCGCGGTGCCAAGCACGGACAGGCCGTCCGGACGCGCGAGCGCTCCCTGCCCGATCAGAATCATGGGGCGCTGCGCCTGCTTCAGGACGGCGAGGAAGTCGCCCCTGCCGTCGGCAAGCTGTTTCAAGGTCTCCGGCCCCGCGCCAAGATGCTGGTAGTCGTAGCGCAGGTCCGCCGCCTCGCCGATGACGCCAATGGGGAACTCGCCCATGCGCCAGCGCTTGCGGATGCGCGCGTTGAGCACGGACGCCTCGAAACGCGGGTTCGAGCCGACGATGAGCAGCGCGTCGGCCTGCTCGATGCCTTCGATGGTGGGGTTGAAGATGTAGCTTGCGCGACCCAACGCGGGATCGAGCACGGTGCCGTCCTGCCGGCAATCGATATTGCCCGAGCCCAGGGACTGCATCAGCAGCTTGAGTGCATACATCTCCTCGACGCCCGCAAGATCGCCCGCGATGGCGCCGATTTTCTCGGGCGCGGCCTTCTTCACCGCCTTCGCGATGGCGTGGAAGGCCTCGCCCCAGCTTGCCTGCTGCAGGCGCTTGCCCTTGCGCACATAGGGCCGGTCGAGACGCTGGGTCCTGAGGCCGTCCCACACGAAGCGGGTCTTGTCAGAGATCCACTCCTCGTTCACCGCCTCGTTGACGATCGGCAGGATGCGCATCACCTCGCGCCCGCGCGTATCGACGCGGATCGCGGAGCCCACCGCATCCATCACGTCGATGGATTGGGTCTTGGTGAGCTCCCAGGGGCGCGCCTGGAAGGCATAGGGCTTCGAGGTCAGGGCCCCGACCGGACAGAGGTCGATCACATTGCCCTGGAGCTCGGACGTCATCGCCCGCTCCAGATAGGTGGTGATCTCCATGTCCTCGCCGCGGCCCGTGGCGCCAAGCTCGGAAATGCCGGCCACCTCCGTGGTGAAGCGGATGCAGCGCGTGCAGTGGATGCAGCGCGTCATGATCGTCTTCACCAGCGGGCCGATATACTTGTCCTCCACGGCGCGCTTGTTCTCGTGGAAACGCGAGGAGTCCACGCCATAGGCCATGGCCTGGTCCTGCAGATCGCACTCGCCGCCCTGGTCGCAGATGGGGCAGTCGAGCGGGTGGTTGATGAGCAGGAACTCCATCACCCCCTCGCGCGCCTTCTTCACCATGGGCGACTTGGTGAAGATTTCCGGCACTTCGCCGTTCGGGCCGGGACGCAGATCGCGCACGCCCATGGCGCAGGAAGCCTGGGGCTTGGGCGGGCCGCCCTTCACCTCGACCAGGCACATGCGGCAGTTGCCGGCGATGGAAAGACGCTCGTGGAAGCAGAAGCGCGGGATCTCGGCACCCGCCTCCTCCGCCGCCTGCAGCAGCGTGTAGTGATCGGGAACCTCGACCTCTATGCCGTCGACTTTCAACCTTGCCATTATCGCCGTCCGCTAAGTATCCGCCCCAACGAGCATTTTCTTGTCTACTCCGCCGCTATCAGCGCGGGCTCCGCCCGGTGTGCGTTGCGGGTGAATTCATCGATGCGCCGCTCGATCTCCGGCCGGAAGTGCCGGATGAGCCCTTGGATCGGCCACGCGGCCGCGTCGCCGAGGGCGCAGATCGTGTGGCCTTCCACCTGCTTGGTGACGTCGAGCAGCATGTCGATCTCGTGCTTGTGCGCCTCGCCGCGCACGAGCCGTTCCATGACGCGCCACATCCAACCCGTGCCCTCGCGGCAGGGCGTGCACTGGCCGCAGCTTTCGTGCTTGTAGAAGTAGGAAAGCCGCGCGATCGCCTTCACGATGTCTGTGGACTTGTCCATGACGATCACCGCCGCAGTGCCGAGGCCCGATTTCAGCTCGCGCAGCGAATCGAAGTCCATCGGGGCATCGATGATCTGCTCGGCCGGCACCAGCGGCACCGAGGAACCGCCGGGAATGACGGCCAGCAGATTGTCCCAGCCGCCGCGCACACCGCCGCAATGGCGCTCGATCAGCTCGCGGAAGGGGATCGACATCTCCTCCTCCACCGTGCACGGATTGTTCACGTGCCCGGAGATGCAGAACAGCTTCGTGCCGGCATTGTTCGGCCGCCCGAAGGAGGAGAACCAGGCGGCCCCCCGACGCAGGATGGTCGGCGCCACCGCGATCGACTCCACATTGTTCACGGTCGTCGGGCAGCCATAAAGGCCCATATTGGCCGGGAACGGCGGCTTGAGCCGCGGCTGACCCTTCTTGCCCTCCAGGCTTTCCAGCAGCGCCGTCTCCTCGCCGCAGATATAGGCGCCGGCCCCGTGATGGACGATCACGTCCATGTCCCAGCCGTGCTTGTTGTTCTTGCCGAGGAACCCGGCCTCATAGCACTCGTCGATCGCCCGCTGCAGCGCCTCGCGCTCGCGGATGAACTCGCCGCGCACATAGATGTAGGCGGTATGCGCGCCCATGGCGAAACCGGCGATCAGGCAGCCCTCGACCAGCGTATGCGGGTCATGGCGCATGATGTCCCGGTCCTTGCAGGTACCGGGCTCCGATTCGTCGGCATTCACCACGAGATAATGCGGCCGGCCGTCGCTTTCCTTGGGCATGAACGACCATTTCAGCCCCGTGGGAAAGCCCGCTCCCCCGCGCCCGCGCAGGCCGGAGGCCTTCATCTCGTTGATGATCCAGTCGCGCCCCTTTTCCAGGAGCGCCTTGGTGCCGTCCCAATGGCCGCGCGCCATCGCGCCCTTAAGCGAGCGGTCGAAATGGCCGTATATATTGGTGAAGATGCGGTCCTTGTCCTGCAGCATCTTTCTCTCCTCAGCGCGGCTTCTTGCCGAAGACGCGCTCATATTCGGCGACACCGCCCTTGGCCAGCGCCTCGGCCTGCTTCACCCAGTCCTCGCGCTCGATCCGTCCCTTAAAGCGCAGATAGGAATCCACCCATTCCCGCTCGACCTTGGTCCAGGATGCGATCTGGGCGTAGGTGTAGATGCCGAGATCGTTGAGGATGCCCTCGATCCTCGGGCCCACGCCGGAGATCATCTTCAGGTCGTCCGGCCGTTCCGGGCGCTCTATCCCCTTCGGCCTTGCCTCGTTGCCAGCAGGCGCGGCAGCGGCAGCCTCCCGCTCCGGTGATTCGGGGCCGAGCGTCTGCTTGCGCGGCGCCTTGGCTTTCTTCAACTCCGGCGAGCGCAGGGCAGCGTTCTGCGTGTCGGGCGCCTCGCTGTGCCGACGCGTACGCGAGGAGCCCTCCACCTCCTCGGCAACGCGATCGGCCTCAGCCTCATTCTCCTTCGGCGGCTTTACGCTGGCGCGTTTCTCACCATTGCTGCTCACCTTGACCGGAGAGGGCGACCTGATCGCCTCGTCGGTCTCCATCGCCCCGGTGCGCGGCCGGCCGGCCCGCGAAGGCGGCACGCTGGCAGCCTCGGCTTCGCCCGGCTTCCGCCTGCTCTTCCCGCCGCCGGACGGCGGGAATTTCAGAATCGCCGCCTCGTCGGTGAGCGTCGTAAAGCCCGAAGCGGGAGCGGAATTGAACCGGTCGATCTGCGGGCCGGGCTTGATCTCGTGTCCCCTGCCTGCCTCGAAAGCATCGATGATCTCTTCCAGCCGCTGTGGCGTCAGATCCTCATAGGTGTCCTTGAAGATCATGACCATCGGCGCGTTTACGCAGGCGCCCTGGCACTCCACCTCCTCCCAGGAGAGTGTGCCCGCCTCGTTGGTCTTGAACGGCTCCGGGTGAATCTTCCGCTTGCAGACCTCGATCAGGTCGCCCGCCCCGCGCAGCATGCAGGGCGTGGTGCCGCACACCTGCACATGCGCACGCGTGCCCACCGGGGCAAGCTGGAACTGGGTGTAGAAGGTCGCTACCTCGAGCACGCGGATCAGCGGCATGCTGAGCATCTCAGCCACATATTCGATCGCTGCGCGCGTGACCCAGCCTTCCTGCTCCTGAGCGCGCATGAGCAGCGGGATCACCGCCGAATACTGACGGCCCTCGGGGTATTTCTTGATGGTCTGCCTCGCCCAGGCTTCATTCTCGGGCGTAAAGGCAAAGCCCTGAGGCTGGACGGCTTCGTCTGCGAGACGGCGTACTGCCATTATCGATCCACCTCACCGAACACGATATCGAGGGAGCCAAGCACGGCGGCAACGTCGGCCAGAAGGTGGCCGCGGCAAAGGAAGTCCATCGCCTGAAGGTGGGCGAAGCCCGGCGCGCGCAGCTTGCAGCGGTACGGCTTGTTGGTGCCGTCGGCCACGAGATAGACGCCGAACTCGCCCTTCGGCGCCTCCACGGCGGCGTAAACCTCGCCGGCCGGCACGTGATAGCCTTCCGTGTAGAGCTTGAAGTGATGGATGAGCGCTTCCATCGAGCGCTTCATCGCCGCCCGCTTGGGCGGCACGATCTTGCCGTCGGTGTTGGAAACGGGCCCGACGCGCTCCTTGCCGAGCAGCCGCTCCACGCACTGGCGCATGATCCTGGCCGACTGGCGCATCTCTTCCATACGGATCAAGTAGCGGTCGTAACAGTCGCCGTTCTTGCCCACCGGGATGTCGAACTCCATCTCCGGATAGCATTCGTACGGCTGTGCCTTGCGCAGGTCCCAAGGCGCACCGGAGCCGCGTACCATCACGCCGGAAAAGCCCCAGGCCCAGGCGTCCTCGAGCTTGACCACGCCGATATCGACGTTGCGCTGCTTGAAGATGCGGTTGTCCGTCAGAAGTTCGTCGAGATCGTCGAGCGCCTTCAGGAACGGATCGATCCACTTGCCGATGTCCTCGACCAGCTTCTCTGGCAGGTCCTGGTGCACGCCGCCCGGCCGGAAATAGGCCGCATGCATGCGCGCGCCGGAAGCGCGCTCGTAGAAGACCATGAGCTTCTCGCGTTCCTCGAAACCCCAGAGCGGCGGCGTGAGCGCACCGACGTCCATCGCCTGCGTCGTGACGTTGAGCAGGTGGTTCATGATGCGGGTAAGCTCCGCATAGAGCACGCGGATGAGCTGGCCGCGGATCGGCACGTCGATCCCGAGCAGCCGCTCCACGGCCAGCGCGAAGGCATGCTCCTGGCACATCGGCGCGGCGTAATCGAGCCGGTCGAAATAGGGGATCGCCTGCAGGTAGGTCTTGTACTCGATCAGCTTTTCGGTGCCGCGGTGCAGAAGCCCGATATGCGGATCGACACGCTCGACCACCTCGCCGTCCAGCTCCAGCACAAGGCGCAAAACGCCGTGCGCGGCAGGATGCTGCGGGCCGAAATTGATGTTGAAGTTGCGGACAGAATGTTCGGTCATGTCACACTCTACACGGCAGCGGCGTGCGGGGGTGAATGGTGAATAGTGAATGGTGAATGGTCATTTTCTTTCGTCTCCGCCCCGCTCCAACGACCGGATAAAGGAGACAAGCATCTTACCCAGTCTGACGAACCTCGTTTCAACGTGCTGGCCTGCTCCTTATCCAGCAGACCGACCGACAGCATGGTGTGCGTCTCCAGTTCCTTCAACGAGCCCTGTGCAAAACGCAGAAATTGGATGAACGACTTTCTCTGTGCGCGACCGAAACCCTCGGCAATATTCGCTGGAATCGAGCTGGCTTCACGCCGCATCTGTGCCGACAATCCAAACATCTCTTCGCGCGGAAATGCGCGCGTCATGGTGTAAATGTCGGCTGCCATATCCATCGAATCCTTCCAAACGGTCAGGCCGCGGTAATCGCGAATCTCTGCGCGTTCTGCCCCCGCCTCATCCATTCACTATTCACTATTCACCATTCACTGTTTCGCCTTCTCATCCCCCGGCAACACATAATCCGTCCCTTCCCACGGCGAGAGGAAGTCGAAATTCCTGAACTCCTGCCTGAGATTGACCGGCTCGTAGACCACGCGCTTGGCCTCGTCGTCATAGCGCACCTCCACGAAACCGGTGAGCGGGAAGTCCTTCCTGAGCGGGTGCCCCTCGAAGCCGTAATCCGTCAGGATGCGCCGCAAATCCGGGTGACCGGAAAAGAGCACACCGTAAAGGTCGTAGACCTCGCGCTCATACCAGTTCGCCCCCGGGAAGACGTCCACCACGGAGGGCACCGGCGTGTCCTCGTCCGTCGAGATCTTCACGCGGATGCGCTGGTTCTGGCGCGGCGACAGCAGGTGGTAGACGACCTCGAAGCGCTTTTCGCGTGCCGGATAGTCGGCCCCCGAGATGTCGATGAAAGCGAAGAACTGGCACTGCACGTCCGTCTTCAGGAACGACAGCACCTCGACAATGTCGTCCGGCTCCACGACCAACGTCAGCTCACCATAGGCGATGATCGTATCCTTGATCCGCCCGCCGAGCTTCTCGCCGATATAGGCCGCAAGGTCCTTCAGCGCTTCGGTCATGTCGTCGTTCCTATCGCTCGATCGTACCGGTGCGGCGGATCTTCTTCTGAAGAAGGAGAATGCCGTAGAGCAGCGCTTCGGCCGTGGGCGGACAGCCGGGAATGTAGATGTCCACCGGCACGATGCGGTCGCAGCCGCGCACTACCGAATAGGAATAGTGATAGTAGCCGCCGCCATTGGCGCACGAGCCCATTGAGATGACGTAGCGCGGCTCCGGCATCTGGTCGTAGACCTTGCGCAGCGCAGGCGCCATCTTGTTGGTGAGCGTGCCCGCCACGATCATGATGTCGGATTGGCGCGGGCTTGCACGCGGCGCCACGCCGAAGCGCTCGCTGTCGTAGCGCGGCATGGAGGTGTGGATCATCTCCACCGCGCAGCAGGCAAGACCGAAGGTCATGAACATCAGCGAGCCGGTCCGTGCCCAGGTGATCAGGGCCTCCGACGAAGTGACCAGAAATCCCTTGTCGGTCAGCTCGTCATTGATCGAAGTGAAGAACGGATCGTCCGACCCGACCGGCTTTCCCGTCTTGGGGTCGATGATGCCACGCGGTTCCGGCGCCACCAGGGTGTTGTTCAATCCCATTCCAGCGCTCCCTTCTTCCATTCATAGATGAAGCCGATGGTCAGCACGCCCAGGAAGACCATCATCGACCAGAACCCGAACCAGCCGAGGTCGCTGAAGGAAACGGCCCAGGGGAAGAGGAAGGCCACTTCCAGGTCGAAGATGATGAAGAGGATGGCCACCAGATAGAAACGCACATCGAACTTCATCCTGGCGTCATCGAAAGCGTTGAAGCCGCACTCGTAGGCCGACAGCTTTTCGGGGTCCGGATTGCGGAACGCCACGATGAAGGGCGCGATCACCAGCACAAGACACAGGCCCAGGGCCACCCCGATGAAGATGACGATGGGCAGATACGAACTCAAGAGAGCGTCCATAGTCCGACTTTCCGTTGCCTGCCGAAGCGGGGCTTCGTACGTGCGAGCTGCGATGCGCTGACGGCTTTGAGGATCGGCCGCGCGGCAAAGCCCTTGTTGCGACGCGGCGAGGGTTAGCGCAGCCGTTCGGGGGAAGCAAGTCAAAGCTTGAGGTTGCCTTATCGGCAAGCTCATTTCGAAGACGCAGTTCTCCGGCTGCCAATAGCCTTGGCCCATACCTAGGAATAAATGCTGAGGATTTTAAGTGGCCGCCCGCAAATCCCGGCGAAATGTCAGGAGTCATGCGGCCAGACGCCGGAACGGGTGGCCTCACTGCATGCGAACGGATAATTTCCGGTCTGCATGAGGGAGCTCGATTTGCGCGAAAGAGAGAAACTGACAATCGGACAGGTGCGGCGAATCGCGCTTGCCGCACAGGGTTTCACGGACCGGCGCCCGGAAGGGGCGGTCGAACGGCGGCATCTGAACCGGGTGCTGGCACGCACGGGGCTTTTCCAAATCGACTCGGTCAATGTGGTCACGCGCGCCCATACGATGCCGCTCTTCTCACGCGTCGGCCCCTACCCCGCCGGCCTTCTCGAACGCGTCGCATCGAAAAAGCCGCGCGCCGTCTTCGAATACTGGGCGCACGAGGCCTCTCTCCTGCCGGTCGAAACGCAGCCGCTTCTGCGCTGGCGCATGGCTGAGGCCAGAGAGGGCAAGGGCATCTACCGTCGGCTGATGCGCTTTGGCGCGGAGCAGGCGGGCTTTATCCAAGACATGCTTGCGGAAGTCCGCGCACGCGGGCCCATCGCTGCTTCCGACATCGAAGGTCACAAAGGCACCTCCAGCTGGTGGGGGTGGAGTGACGCTAAGCACGCACTGGAGTGGCTTTTCTGGGCCGGGCTGGTCACCACCCATTCGCGCAGGCCGAGCTTCGAGCGCCTGTATGACCTGCCGGAGCGCGTTCTGCCGTCCGCAATCCTCAACGCGCCGACGCCGAGCACCGAAGATGCGCAGCGAGCGCTCGTGGAGATTTCGGCAAGGGCGCTCGGCGTGGCGACCGCGGGGGATCTGCGCGACTATTTCCGGCTTTCGCCGCAGGAGGCCTATCCGCGGATTGAGGAACTTGTCGAGCAGGGCACGCTCATTCCCGTCACGGTGAAGGGCTGGCAGAAGAAGGCCTATATGCACGCCGAGGCGCGCTTGCCGCGAAAGGTGCGCGCGCGGGCGTTGCTTGCACCCTTCGATCCGCTGGTGTGGGAGCGCTCGCGCGCCGAGCGCCTGTTCGATTTCCGCTACCGGATCGAGATCTACACGCCGGCGAGCAAGAGGGTCTACGGCTACTACGTCTTCCCTTTCCTCCTTGGGGAAAGAATCGTCGCGCGCGTCGATCTGAAGGCCGACCGGCTGAGGGGCGTCCTCAGGGTCCAGGCCGCCTATGGCGAGCCTCACGCACCGGCGGAAACGGCGAGCGAGCTCTGGCAGGCGCTTGAGGAAATGGCGCTGTGGCTTGGGCTTGGAGAGGTGGAAGTCGCCGAAGCGGGCGATCTCGCCGCCGCGCTGGCCGCTGCCGGGAGGACAAGGCCGGTACAGCCCGCCGCGGCCGTTCAGGCTGCGGAGCGCTTTTCCATGGACGAGGCTTGAACCCTGACTTTGCCGACATGGGGCGAATGCCGCCCGCGAACCCGATTGGAACAGGTCCGCCGCTTGCAGGTTCGGGTGCCATCCCAACCTTTCTGGAGATGGCTATGAAAATTCAACTTTCCGCTGCCGTGTCGGGGCTCCTCTTCATTGCCGGTGCGGCGAGCGCGCAATCGGTGGTAATCACGCCCGAGCAGGAGACGGTCATTCGAGAATACGTCGTCACGCAGGAGGTCCATCCGGTCGAGATACCTTCAGACGTGACGATTGAGGTGGGCTCAACGCTTCCCGAGACCGTTGAGCTTTACGCTCTGGAGGTGCCCGAAGCCGAAGTCACCTACCAGTATGTGATAGTCGATGACCGCACCGTTCTAGTGGAGCCGCAAACCCGCCGGATCGTGCACATCATCCAGTAAGGACGCCGCGTAAGCGCCTCGAGCGGAGGAGGACGGAAACTCCATCCTTCCTCCTTCGCCCTCTGATCTATTCCATTCGCCGCGGCTGTTCTCTTCCAGCGGCTGTACTTACCGCCTCACCGCCTGCCCCGCAGTTCGTCGGGGTTGTAGCCATAGGTCCTCAGCGTCTCGTCATCGAACGTCAGAAGCGCCTCGCGGACATAACGGTCCGCCTGCCGCTGACGCGCTGTGATGATCGCGTCCAGAGCATTGCGAAAGAAGCTGCGCCTAACCCGAGCCATATCAAGTCTCCTTGCACCACCTCTTCCTCCCGCACCATAAAGGTAAGCAGGGCTGACCCATTTACCAGCGCAATTCATGCACGTCTGCCATGCTTTTTTGCATATGCGAAGGAAAATGATGCAGTGCACACTTCGTGCATCTTCAATCCCCGTTGCAGGGCTCAGCGCACCCAACTACGGTCAGAGTCCATCCTTGTGGCCGCGTGGCCGCGCATCCGGAGAAAGCTCATGTTTCAATCGTTCGAAACGACCGCCGATCCCGCTCAGGCAAGACCAAGGCTGGAGCGTCTGCGCCTGCTGATGGAGGAAAGCGGGCTCGACGGGGTGCTGGTCCCTCGGGCGGACGAGCATCAGGGCGAATATGTGCCGGCCTGTGCCGAGCGGCTGGCGTGGCTGACGGGCTTCACAGGGTCCGCCGGGGTCGCGCTCATCCTGCGCAGCAAGGCGATTCTGTTCGTCGACGGGCGCTATACGCTTCAGGCGCGGGAGCAGACGGACCCTGGCCTCTTCGAGATCGAGAGCCTTGTCGACAACCCGCCGCGCGACTGGATGAAAGCCAATCTGAGCCAGGGAGCGCAGATCGGCTTCGACCCCTGGCTGCACACGGTGGGCGAAATCCGCGCCCTGCGCAAGGCGCTGAAAAAGCCCGGAGCGGAGGCGGTGGCGCTGGATCGCAACCTTGTCGATGCCATCTGGGACGACCGCCCTGCCCCGCCGGCAGAGCCGGTGCGCGTCCATCCCCTGTCGCTTGCTGGGGAACCGGCCGAGGCCAAGCTTGCGAAGCTTTCGGAAAAGCTTGCCGCCGAGGGCATCGATCACACGGTGCTGACTGATCCGGCCTCCCTTGCCTGGACCTTCAACATCCGCGGCAACGACGTGCCGCACACGCCGCTGGCACTGGGCTTCGCGATTATTTCGGCGGAGGGCCGGCCGCGCCTCTTCATGGACTCGTGGAAGATCAGCGGCGAGGCCGAAACGCATCTGCGCGCGCTGGCGGACATCCACGCGCCGGGCGACCTCCTGCCGGAGCTCTCATCGGCCGCGAGGGACGCGAAGATCGGCCTCGACCCGTCACTTGCAGCCGAAAGGCTGCGCCTTGCCGTCGAGGAGGCCGGGGGTACGGTGGTGGACTTTTCCGACCCCGCCGCCGTCCCGCGCGCCATGAAGAACGAGACGGAGCTGAAGGGCGCCCGCGCGGCGCATGTGCGGGACGGAGCCGCCCTCGCGCGCTTTCTCGCCTGGCTGGACCGTCAGCGGCCCGACACGCTGGACGAAATCACTGTCGTTACGCGGCTTGAGGAATTCCGCCGCCGCACGGGCGAGGAATTGCAGATGCCGATGCGTGACATCTCCTTCGACACGATCTGCGGAGCCGGGCCAAACGGCGCGATCGTGCACTATCGCGTCACGCAACGGACCAACAGGAAACTCGCGCCGGGAGAGCTTCTCCTGGTCGATTCAGGCGCCCAGTTCGACGACGGCACGACCGACGTGACACGCACCGTCGCTCTCGGAGAGCCGACAGAGGAAATGCGCACCCGCTTCACGCTGGTGCTGAAGGGCATGATCGCGATTTCCACGCTGCGCTTTCCGGCCGGCACGCGTGGCATGGACATAGACGCGCTCGCCCGCGTCGCCCTCTGGAAGAACGGCCTCAACTACAATCACGGCACCGGTCACGGCGTCGGCTCCTATCTTTCGGTGCATGAAGGGCCGCAGCGCATCGCCAAGACGGGAAAGGAAGAGCTGCGCACCGGCATGATCCTTTCCAACGAGCCGGGCTATTACCGGCAGGGCCACTACGGCATCCGGATCGAGAACCTGGTCGCGGTGACGGCGCCCGAGCCGGTACCGGGCGGCGAGGTTGACATGCACGCCTTCGAGACGCTGACGCTGGCGCCCATCGACCGCAGGCTGATCGACCCCGCCCTTCTGTCGCCCGAAGAACGCGAATGGCTGAACGCCTATCACCGGCGGGTGTTCGAGGAGATATCTCCGCTGGTCGAAGACGACGTCGCGGCCTGGCTGCGTGAGGTCACCGCTCCGCTATAGGATGTTGCGCAGGAGAATGAGCACCGCGGCGGAGGAAAGGAACAGCGGCATCATTCCTCCGCCCGCAAGCGCGATGAGAACGCCGGTTACAAGGGCTGCGACCTCCGCCGGCCCACCCTCCATCGCCGCGGGAGCGACCAGCGTGGTGAGCACCGCCGCAGGCACCGCGTCGAGGCCCGCTTCCACACGCGGGTGGATGCGCTCGAAGCGCGACAGCACCAGATGTCCGCCGATCCGGGTCAGATAGGTGAGCACCGCACCGGCGAGGGTGATCCAGAAGATTGTGCTCACGGCCTCTTCTCCCTGAAAGCTTTGGGCGCAAACAGCGCGCCGACGAGGACGCCGGCCACGGCGCCGATGGAGACATGCCAGGGCGAACCGATCGTGTGATAGGCCACCACGGAGACGAATGCGCTCACACCAACGACCGGCAGCCACATGGCGCGCTTGCGAAAGCTCATCACCAGGCCCAGGAAGTAGATGGGCAGAAGAAAATCGAGGCCCAGCGCCTGCGTGTTGGGAATCAGGCGGCCGAACACCGCGCCTAATCCCGATTCGGCAATCCAGAAGACATAGAGCGGCAGCGCCACGCCCATATACCAGGCAAACCCGAGGGACCGGCCCTTTTCCACCCGCTGCTCTGCCTCCGCGAATTGCGGGTCCACGAGAAAGAAGAAGCCGACGAAGCGCTGAAGCGGCGTCCAGTGGGCTATGTAGCGGCCGATGGTGGCCGAATAGAGCACGTGGCGGAAATTCACCGCAAATATGGAAAAGACGATGAGCCACGGCGCCACACGGGCGCCAAACAGGTCGATGCCCACCATCTGGCTAGCCCCGCCGAAGATCGCAGCGCTCATCAGCATCGCTTCGGATGCGGAAAAGCCGTTCTCCACGGCAAGCGCACCGAACAGAACGCCAAAGGGCGCGGCAGCGACAATGACAGGGATGCTTGCGCGCACCCCGGACAAGAATTCGCTGGCCGGATGCGCCTCAGCATAGGTGTCAGCCGTCATGAAACCTCCGACAACAAACGGGAAGAATAGGTCAGCAACGCTGACCTGTCATATCAATTCGGCTGAAGCCTGGCTTGAACGGAGATGATGAATCCGCCCATGCGGCTACTTGCCGATGCGGCGGAACCAGGCCTCCTCGTCGATCACCTCGATCCCGAGTTCCTGCGCTTTTTTCAGCTTAGAGCCCGCGCCGGGACCGGCGACCACCAGATCCGTTTTCGAGGAGACGGAGCCGGCGACCTTGGCGCCGAGCCGCTCCGCCATATCCTTGGCCTCGTCGCGCGACATGCGCTCCAGCGCGCCGGTGAATACGACCGTCTTACCTGCCACGGGCGAATCCGCCGCCGGACGCTCCGCCTCCAGAACATTCACCTGGGCCGCCAGTTCCTCCACCAGCCTGCGGTTATGCTCCTCGGCGAAATAGTTCGCCACCGAGTCGATCACGGCGTCACCGATGTCCTCCAGCGCGTCCATTTCCTCGCGCGCGGCAAGATCGCCGTTGGCGATGGCGAGAGCCGCGTCGTGGAACTCCTGCCACGTGCCATAGGCGCGCGCCAGCGTCACCGCCGTGCGCTCGCCCACATGGCGGATGCCAAGACCATAGATCATTCGGTCAAGCGGGATGGTCCGACGCGCCTCGATGGCGGCGAAAAGATTCGTTACCGAAACTTCGCCCCATCCCTCCTTGTCCTTGAGTTTCTTGAGATTTTTCGCATCACGCTCGGCCAGCGTGAAGATGTCGCCCGGACTTTTGACGGGAAGATCGGGATCGTGGAAGAAGAATTCGATCTGCTTCTCGCCCAGCCCCTCTATGTCGAAAGCTCGGCGCGAAACGAAGTGGCGCAGATGCTCGATGCGCTGGAAGGGACACGCGAACTCGCCGGAACAGCGGCGCACCACACCCGCCCCGCCCGAAGCGGTCGAATCGCGCACGACCGGGGTTTTCAGCTCGCAGGGGCAAACGGTAGGAAACTCAAAGTCGCGCGCATCGGCAGGACGGCGCTCCTCCACATAACCCAGAATCTGCGGGATGACATCGCCCGCTCGCTGCACGATCACCGTATCGCCGAGCTTGATGCCGAGGCGTTCGATTTCCTCCGCGTTGTGCAGCGTCGCATTGGTGACCACCACGCCGCCCACCGTGACCGGCTCAAGCCGCGCCACAGGCGTCAGCGCGCCCGTGCGGCCCACCTGGATGTCGATGTCGCGCAGGATGGTGAAGGCTTTTTCTGCAGGGAACTTGTGCGCGATCGCCCACCGCGGCGTGCGCGAGACAAAGCCGAGGCGCTGCTGAAGACTAAGGTCATTCACCTTGTAGACAACGCCGTCGATGTCATAGCCGAGCGTGGCCCGCTGCTCCTCAATGGCGCGATAGTGCTCGAGCAGTTCGCGCGCAGTCTCGCACAGGCACATCATCTCGTTGGTCCGGAAGCCGTAGCTCTTCAGCGCCTCCACCACGCCCATCTGCGTATCGGCCGGCATCTCGCTCACCTCACCCAGGGCATAGGCGAAGAACCGGAGCGGGCGGGAGGCCGTCAGCGCGGGGTCGAGCTGGCGCAGGGAACCTGCCGCCGTGTTGCGCGGATTGACGTAAGTGGGTTTGCCTTCTGCCTTCTGGCGCTCGTTCAGGGCCAGAAAGTCGTGGTGCGTCATGTAGATTTCGCCGCGCACCTCCAGCACGTCCGGGAAATTGCCGGCAAGAACCTGCGGAATGTCGGCCACGACACGCGCATTAGCGGTCACGTTCTCGCCCACCTGCCCGTCGCCGCGCGTTGCCGCCGAGACCAGCCGCCCTCCCTCGTAGCGCAGCGACAGGGACAGGCCGTCGATCTTCGGCTCCGCCGTCATGGCGATCGGCGCGTGCGGCTCCATCTTGAGATAGCGGCGCACGCGCGCCACGAAATCGATAACGTCCTCGTCCGAAAAGGCATTGTCGAGCGAGAGCATAGGCACGCGGTGGCGCACCTTCTCGAACTTTTCGACCGGCGGCGCGCCCACGCGCTTCGAGGGCGAATCCTCGCGCACGAGATGCGGGAAGGCCTGCTCGATAGCGAGATTGCGCCGGCGCAGCGCGTCATATTCGGCGTCCGAAATGGTAGGCGCGTCTTCCGAATAATAGCGCCGGTCATGCTCGGCGATCTCCCGCGCAAGCCGCGCAAGCTCCTCGCGGGCCTGGTCCTCCGTCAGATCCTCGACGGGGATGTTCGCTGTGCTCATGCGTGACAATTCCGGATTCGGTCGGGCCGCCAAGATATGGCTTTTCGGCCTTCCGCCTCAAGATCGGACTGAGCGGCTGCTGCCACAGCCTGTCTTCATGCGGCGCGCTCGATGCGGATCACCTGCGGCCGCGAGGTCAGATGCCCGTCCCGGGTGACCCCTTCCACGGCCTTGTGCACGGCGGCCTCCGTCGTCTCGTGGGTGACGAGGATCACGGTCTTTTGCGCGTCATCCGTCGCCTCACCGTGCTGGACGATGGATTCCAGAGAAATGTCGTTGTCGGCCATGCGCTTGGCGATTGCCGCGAAGACGCCGATGCGGTCGTGCACCGTGAAGCGGATGAAGTAGCCGCCTGCGTGCGCCCGCATGCGCGCGCGCCTGTAGGGCTGCAGCTCCTTCGCCGGCCGGCCGAAAACGGGGCCGTGCTGAAAGCCGGGCCTGCTCTTGGCAATGTCCGCGATGTCGCCGATGACGGCCGATGCGGTCGCGTTGCCCCCGGCGCCGGGGCCGGAAAGCAGAAGCTCGCCCAGCATATCGGTTTCGATGGCGACGGCATTGGTCACCCCGTGCACCTGCGCGATCACGGAGCTGGTGGGCACCATGGTCGGATGCACGCGCTGCTCGATGCCGCTTTCCGTCTTCTGAGCCACGCCGAGAAGCTTGATGCGATAGCCAAGCTCCGCGGCCGCGCGGATATCCGCTTGGGTGATGTTGGAGATTCCCTCCATATAGATGTCGTCCGCCGAGATGCGGCACCCAAAGGCGAGGCTTGTCAGGATCGACAGCTTGTGCGCCGTGTCATGGCCCTCGATGTCGAAGGTGGGGTCTGCCTCGGCATAGCCGAGCCGCTGCGCCTCCTTCAGGCATTCCTCGAAGCTGAGGCCCTCGGCTTCCATGCGCGTCAGGATATAGTTGGCCGTGCCGTTCATGATGCCGAAGACGCGGGAAACCGTGTTCCCCACCAGCGCCTCGCGCAGGGTCTTAATGACGGGGATGCCGCCGGCCACTGCCGCCTCGTAATTGAGCAGCACGCCCTTCTTCTCCGCGATCGCGGCAAGCTCGACGCCGTGCCTCGAAAGCAGCGCCTTGTTGGCCGTCACGACATGGCGGCCCGATTCGAGAGCGGCACGAACGGAGCTCAAGGCCGGATCCCCCTCCCCGCCCATGAGCTCCACGAACACGTCGATCCCCGGAGACCGCGCAAGCTCCACCGGATCATCGAACCAGTGCGCATTGCCGAGATCGATGCCCCGATCCCGGTTGCGATCGCGCGCGCAGACGGCCACCGGCACGATCTCGCGGCCGCACTGGCGAGTCAGCTCCGTCCCCTTCTGGCCGAGCATCCTGACGACGCTCGCTCCCACGGTTCCAAGACCGGCAATTCCAATGCGCAAGGGTTCGGCCATGACTATGCCATCTCCAGAATTGATCAGATTCGGACGACTGTTACTGAAGCGACGAGAGGCGGAACAGCGCCGGGCGGCGCGATTTCCGCCCAGCCCCTCGTCTTCCGGTCAGCGCCGCGCGGTCATCGGAATGACGTTGTCGAGCATCTGCGGCGCCGTCGAAAGGAAACGCTTGATGTTGCGCGCGGCTTGCCGGATGCGGTGCTCGTTCTCCACCAGCGCGATGCGCACATAATCGTCGCCATGCTCGCCGAAGCCGACGCCGGGCGCCACCGCCACCTCCGCCTTCTCGACCAGCAGCTTGGAAAATTCCAGCGAACCGAGGCTGCGGAACGGCTCGGGAATGGGCGCCCAGGCGAACATGGTGGCAGGCGGCGGCGGCACATCCCAGCCGGCACGCCCGAACGCCTCCACCAGCACGTCGCGCCGGCGGCGATAGACGCTGCGCACCTCCTCGATCTCCGCGCCGTCCGAATTGAGCGCGGCGGCGGCGGCCACCTGGATGGGTGTGAAGGCGCCGTAATCGAGATAGGACTTCACCCTGGAAAGGGCGGCGATCAGCCGCTCGTTGCCGACGGCGAAGCCCATGCGCCAGCCGGGCATGGAGAACGTCTTGGACATGGATGTGAACTCCACCGTCACATCCATCGCGCCCGGCACCTGCAACACGGAGGGCGGCGGATTGCCGTCGAAATAGATCTCCGCATAGGCCAGGTCGGACAGAATGATGATCTCGTGCTTGCGGGCGAACGCCACCACGTCCTTGTAGAAGTCAAGCGTGGCCAGGCAGGCCGTCGGATTGGACGGATAGTTGAGAATCAGCGCCAGCGGCTTCGGGATCGAATGGCGCACCGCCCGCTCCAGGGCCGGAATGAACCTGTCGTCCGGCTCGGCCTGGATGGAGCGGACCACGCCGCCTGACATGATGAAGCCGAAGGCGTGGATCGGGTATGTCGGGTTGGGACACAGCACCACGTCGCCCGGCGCTGTGATGGCCTGCGCCATATTGGCAAAGCCTTCTTTGGAGCCCAGCGTGGCGATCACCTGCGTCTCAGGGTCGAGCTTGACGCCGAAGCGGCGCGCATAATAGGCGGCCTGCGCCCGGCGCAGCCCGGGAATGCCGCGCGAGGACGAATAGCGATGGGTTCGCGGATCACGCACCACGTCGCACAGCTTGTCCACGATGGCCTTGGGCGTCGGCAGGTCCGGATTGCCCATGCCGAGATCGATGATATCCGCGCCGCGCGCTCGGGCCGAAGCCTTCAGCCTGTTGACCTGCTCGAACACATATGGCGGAAGCCGGCGGACCTTGTGAAATTCTTCCATGGCAATCTTCCGGGAAGGAGGTGGCTGCCGCCCTCATACACCTGTTCGCGGGGCGGGTCGATAGTATTGCCGGAGGATCGACCTACTCCCCTGCCTCGATCGCCCGCAGGCGCTCCTCGGCGTGAAGTTCGCCGAGCCGGCGCAGCCGCTCCAGTTCAGCCGCGGAAGGCTGAGAAGCCTGGCTCGGCAACTCCCTTCCCTTGGCAAGCTCCTGCACGAGCGCGCGCCGCTCCTCATTGGTCAGCTGAGGAGCGGCGGCCGCCGGCGAAATATTGAGATTAGGGTAGCCGTCAGGCTGCGTGCCCGGTGCCCGCTCCGAAGAGCTCGCGCAGGCCGCAAGAAGCCACGGCGTGAGACAAGCGGCCGCAAGAAAAACAGGCGAAAACGGTCGTAAGCGGCCCGGGATTTTCATATGCAGTGCTCAAACATCATATTACGATGCCCGCCATTATAATTCAGCATCTTGAGGAGGCCAGCGCGAAAGATGGCCGGCGCCGGCAAGCACGACAAAGAGAAGAGGAACGAACCCGACGCGGCCGGCCCCTATGTGGTGAGGAATCCGGAGCGCTTCGCGCTCAACCTCGCCCGCGCGATAGAGGAGGCCGGCAAGGCGGCCGCGGCCTGGGCGCGCCCGCGCGAGGCGGGCGAATGGCGCGACATCCCTGCCCCTTACGCGGAGATGGCCAAAACGCTTTCGCAGCTCGCGGGCTACTGGCTCTCTGATCCGGGCCGCTCGCTCGAAGCGCAGACCCGGCTTCTCTCCGGCCTGATCGAGGTCTGGGCCGGGTCGATTCGCCGGATGGCGGGCGAAAAGCCCGAGAGCGAGCCGATCGCACCGGAGCCGGGCGACAAGCGCTTCAGCGATCCCGAATGGTCGCAGAACCCGTTCTTTGACTTCCTCAAGCAGGCCTTCCTCGTCACCGCCCGCTGGGCCAATGAGCTCGTGGAGAACACGGAAGGCCTAGACGAACAGACGCGCCGCAAGGCGGTCTTCTACGTCCGGCAGATCAGCGAAGCCTTTTCGCCGACAAATTTCCTCATGACCAATCCGCAGGCGCTGCGCGAAACCTTCAGCTCGGATGGCGAGAATCTCGTGCGCGGGATGCGCATGCTGGCCGAGGACATCGCCGCCGGCGGCGGGGAGCTGCGCCTGCGCCAGACCGACCGGTCCGGATTCGAACTCGGCCGCAATATCGCCACCACGCCCGGCAAGGTGGTGGCGCGCAGCGATCTGGCCGAAATCATCCAGTATCAGGCCACGACCAGAACCGTGCTGCGCAGACCGCTCGTCATCGTGCCGCCCTGGATCAACAAGTTCTACGTGCTCGACCTCAATCCCGAACGCTCCTTCATCCGCTGGGCGGTGGAACAGGGGCATACGGTGTTCGTGATCTCCTGGGTCAATCCCGACGAGCGGCACGCAGCGATGGGTTGGGACGACTACATCCGCGACGGCATCGAACTTGCGCTCGACACTGCCGCCCGGCGCACGGGCGAAAAGCAGGTGAACGCCGTGGGCTATTGCGTGGGCGGCACGCTTCTTGCCGCCGCACTTGCGGCAATGGCACGGGATGGGGACGACCGGGTGGCCTCGGCCACCTTTCTCGCAACGCAGGTGGACTTCACCCATGCGGGCGACCTGAAGGTCTTCGCCGACGAGGAGCAGGTGGCCGCCCTGGAAAAAGCCATGCGCGAGAAGGGCTTTCTGGAAGGCAACCGCATGGCGACCGCCTTCAACATGCTGCGGGCGCGCGATCTCCTGTGGCCCTATGTCGTCAACAACTATCTTCTGGGCCGCGAGCCGCCGCCCTTCGACCTGCTCTACTGGAACGCCGATTCCACGCGCATGGCGGCGGCCAATCACGCCTACTACCTGCGCAACTGCTATCTGGAGAACAATCTGGCGCGCGGGTGCGCCATCATCCATGGGCAGCGCGTCCGCCTCTCGGACATCCGCATTCCGGTCTATAATCTCGCCGCTGCGGACGATCACATCGCTCCGGCACAATCCGTTCTGTTCGGCAGCCATCTCTTCGGCGGTCCGGTCGAATTTGTGCTGGCGGGCTCCGGTCACATCGCGGGCGTCATCAATCCGCCTTCGGCAGGCAAATACCGCTACTGGACGGGAAAGGGCCTTGCCGACACCGTGGAGGCGTGGCTCGCCAAAGCAGAGATTTTCCCGGGTTCCTGGTGGCCGCACTGGCAGGCCTGGATCGAGCGGCAGGACAGCGCGCGGGTGCCGGCGCGGAGGATCGACCGGCGAAGAAAAATGCTCGGTGATGCGCCGGGCACCTATGTGCTGATTCAGGCCTGAGACCCCGCCCAACAATTCTTACAGACTGAAACATTGTCTGTTGTAATGGACGTATAATCCATTTGTAACATGCGTTTTTTTTCGTTACCAGAGAACGAGGCTTCTTGCTCGGGGGAGCGAGGAGCGCCGCACACGTGGGGATATTTCCACGACGATTGCTCAAGAGGACGTTCGTTGGCTCGCAGCGGCCCGGCCTCGGCCGGAAGACCCGAATTTGATCATGCTTTGATGCGGCGGCTCCTCGGCGTCTCGCTCGCATGTGGCCTGGCGGTTTCCTGCTCCGCAACGGAACCTTCGCTGAGCCTTGCCCCCGGCATGACGGACGGTCCTGCCGTTACGCAAAGCACGGTTGCATCAGCCGCCTTGACGGAAGAAAGCGATCCAGTCGCCGAGCCTGCTCTGCGCCCCCAAGGAGACAATGAGGCCTTTTTGGCGGAATCGGGCGGCACCCCGCAGCCTCCCGAGAAATCCGCTCCCACGGCAGAATCCGGTTCCGCCGAAACGGAAATACTGGCGCGCAAGGACAGCGACGAGCAGGCAGAGACCACCGAATCGGCGCCGGAAGGCGACGCGGCACCTGCCAAGCCAAAGCGCACACTCCTGTCTGGCCTCTTTGCGGCCGCTCCGGCTGAGGCTCAAGCCTCAGCGCCTGCAAAAGAAGCCCAAGAGGAAGCGGCCGCGGCAGCTCCGGATTTGGGCCGGTCAGCCCATGATACGCCCGCTTCCCCGGCAGCGGAGAAAGCGGCCGCGGATACGACAGACGGACAATCTCCTGCCGCATCCAGTGAAGCACAGCCGGCCACACCCGAGGCCTCCGGCGCTTTGCAGAAGCGCGGCCTGCTTACGGCCTTCTTTGCTCCCGCCCAGACCAAGGTACCCTTCCCCGACCGCGAGCCGGACGCGGAAGAAGAAGCGGCCGACGATGCCGCCACCGAGCCCGAAAAGTCCGTCATCAAGGTCGCTGCCACGGCGCCTCAGGCGGCGATGTTCACCGATGCTCTGCCGGGCGTGCGCGAGCGCGACCAGCTTTTCGAAATCAGGAGTCGGACTGAAATCGACGAAGAGAGCCTCGACCTCTACGAATCGGTGGACGGCAGCTATCAGGTCGCCTCCGCCGCCGGCCTCGCCCGCCTGGCGCCTCACGGGCTGATGTTGCAGCGCGAGGATGTCAACGTTTCCTGCTTTAAGCCGCAGCTCGTGCGACTTCTGAAGGTCATCGAACGGAAATACGGCAAGCGGATATTGGTCACCTCCGGCTACCGCAGCCCCGCCCATAACCGCCGCGTGAATGGCGCGCCCAAATCCATGCACATGGCCTGCGCGGCAGCCGACATACAGGTGGAAGGCGTGAGCAAGTGGGAGCTGGCCAACTTCGTCCGCTCCCTCCCCGGCCGCGGCGGCGTGGGCACCTACTGCCATACGAAATCGGTGCATGTGGACGTCGGGCCGGAGCGCGACTGGAATTGGCGCTGCCGGCGCTAGCTTGTCGCCCTGATTTGCGGATTGCAGAGCTCCCGGTTCTGCAATCATCCCCAGGCACTGAAAAAATCTTTTGCCGCACCTGCGAAGACGGCTTGCCGCCTGTGATGAAGGCCACTATAAGGCCCCTCGTCTTCCGCGCCCATCGTCTAGCGGTCTAGGACGCCGCCCTTTCACGGCGGAAACAGGGGTTCGAGTCCCCTTGGGCGTACCATCAAGATCAAAAGCTTCGCTGACCCTTCGGAAGGTTTGACGAGCCATCGTCAAGGTTTCTGCGCATGCAGGTACATTGGCTCAGATCAGCCGCATGCCCTTCATGCTGACATGGCCGTTCTTGCCGATGATGATGTGATCATGGACCACGATCCCGAGCGGCTCGGCCGTGGCGATGATCGTCTTGGTCATCTCGATATCGGCGCGCGAAGGCGCAGGGTCGCCGGAAGGGTGGTTGTGCACCAGGATGATGGCGCAGGCTGAAAGTTCAAGCGCCCGGCGCACCACCTCGCGCGGATAGACCGGCGTGTGGTCCACCGTGCCCACCTGCTGGCATTCGTCGCGGATCAGCGCATTCTTCTTGTCGAGGAAGAGAATGCGGAACTGTTCGCGATCCTCATAGGCCATGACGGCGCGGCAATAGTCGAGAACCCGCGTCCATGACGACAGGACATGCCGGCCCTGCACCTGCGCGCGCAGCATGCGCTGAGTTAGCGCCGCGACCAGTTTGATGTCGCGCGCGGCCGTCTCTCCAATCCCCGGCACCTCACGCAGCCGGTGTTCAGGCGCGCCCAGAACCTCGCCGATGGAGCCGAAACGGCTGAGCAGTTCCTTGGCAGGCCCCTTTGTATCGGCCCGCGGAATGGAACGGAAAAGCAGCATTTCGAGAAGCTCGTAGTCGGCGAGCGCGTCGGCGCCGGCCTCGTCGAAACGCGCGCGCAGCCGCTCGCGGTGTCCCTCATAGTGCTTCTTCACCCGGGACTTTGCGGCCTTGCCCGCCGGTTCCGGCGCAGGCCGCAACGGCCCCTCGGCGAAAAAGCCCCCCTGATCTTCCTTCATCATCGGCCCGCCAATCCCCCAAGGCCGGAATCTTATGAAGAAAGGCCCGGCCGGTCGAGTCCCGCGGGAGATAGGGTGAAGATTTCGCAGCCGTCCTCCGTGACTCCGACGGAATGCTCGTACTGCGCCGAAAGCGAGCGGTCGCGGGTCACCGCCGTCCAGCCGTCCGACAGAACCTTCACATGGGGGCGCCCGAGATTGATCATCGGCTCGATGGTGAAGATCATGCCCGGCCGCATCTCCACCCCCTCGTTAGGGCTGCCGTAATGCAGGATGTTCGGCGCATCGTGGAACAGAAGGCCGACGCCGTGGCCGCAGAAGTCGCGCACGACGGAGCAGCGCTGGCTTTCCGCATGGGCCTGGATGGCCGCCCCGATGGCCCCGGTGCGCGCCCCGGGCTTCACCGCCGCCACGCCGCGCATCAGGCACTCATGCGTGACCTCGAGAAGCCGCTCGGCGGCGCGCTTGATCCGGCCGACGGGATACATGCGGCTCGAATCGCCGTGCCAGCCGTCCAGCACATAGGTCACGTCGATATTGACGATGTCCCCTTCCCGCAGCGGCTTGTCGTCGGGAATGCCGTGGCAGACCACATGATTGATCGAAGTGCAGGTGGATTTGGTGTAGCCGCGATAGTTGAGCGTTGCGGGGATCGCACCGTGATCCATGCCGAACTCGAAGACGAAACGGTCGATCTCGTTCGTGGTCACCCCCGGTTTCACGATCGAGACGAGTTCATCGAGGCACTGCGCCGTGAGGCGGCAGGCCCTGCGCATGCCCTCGAAGGCCTCGGGACCGTAAAGGCGGATCTGCCCGGTGTTGCGGAGCGGAGCGGTGTCCGCGTCGAGATAGGTGACCATTCAGAAATCCATCGCGATCAGGCGATCGGGAACGATCGCATCGGCAGAGATTTGGCACCCTATCACAAAAGCTTCAACCCCTGCACGCCTGGCGCGGGCGAAGGCCGTGACATAGGCCGGGTCGAGATCGGCGCAGAGCCGGAAGCGCGAGCAGTCGCCCCGCTGCACCACATAGATCATGATGGCGCGCGCGCCGGCTGCGCACATGGCGGCAAGCTCGTCGAGATGCCGGGCGCCGCGCGCGGTAGCCGTATCGGGAAACTCCGCCACCCCGCTTTCGCGCATGAAGTGGACGTTCTTCACCTCCACATAGGCGGGCGGGCGCTCGGGGTGTTCTAGAAGAAAATCTATGCGGGAGCGTTCGCCATAGCGCTGCTCCGGCCTGATGACGGGATAGGTATCGAGGTCGCCGACCAGCCCGGCGCGGATCGCCTCGATGGCCAGCCGGTTGGGCAGGCCGGTGTTGATCCCTACCAGCGTGCCGTCCGCCTCCACGATTTCGAGCCGGTAAGGGTATTTGCGTTTGCCGTCGTCCCATCTCGAAAGCAGCACGCGTGATCCCGGCGCCGTAAGCCCCAGCATTGAGCCAGTGTTCGGCACCGAAACGGTGGTCTCCGTGCCGTCGCCAAGCACCACATCGGCCAAGAAGCGCTTGTAGCGGCGGACTAGCCGCGCCTCGATCAGCGGAGCGGGAAATCTCATGCGGAGAAATGTTCTTCGGAACTGCCGTCTAAGGGGTGGAACGCCGCGCGAAACGATCGCCCGGCAACAAGGCTGCTTACCGCTGAAATCCCTCCTGCGTCAAATCGCCCGCAGTCAGCGCATGTTCAGCCCGTTGTCCGTGCTCCTTCGGCCTGTCACACACTTTTCCTTGCCCTTCGCCTCCTGCGGGCAAGGATTTGCTCCAGCGTCACCGGGCGCAGCTCTTGCGCATCCACGCCGACATCGAACTGGCGCGGCGCGGGCGTGAGGCGACCGTGGGAGTGGCCGTGCAGGTTGATCGATTTCCTGCCCATCTGGTTCCAGGTCCGGAACGGAAAGTGGCAGAGGATCAGGAGCCGGTCCGCGATAACGAGCTCCGCATAGTGCTGCACGCTCGACCAGCCGCCGGCTGCGAGCGTCGCCGGGCCGTCATTGTTGCCGATGATGAGGTGCTTGACGCCGTTCAGGGCGGACAGCAGTTCTTCTACCCGTTCCGCATCGCCGCGCGCGAAATCGCCAAGGTGCCAGACGGTATCTTCAGGCAGGACGACCTCGTTCCATGCACGGATCAGCGCCTCGTCATGCTCGGCCACGGAACGGAAGGGGCGCCGGTCCACCCGCAGGACACGCGGATCTCCGAAATGGGTGTCACTGGTGAAATAGATCATGCTGACTGGCTAGAATTTTCATGCTCGCCGGGCAAGCCGATGCGATCGTTACCAGGCGGCATGGCCTCTGCCAGCCATCTGCAGAATCGGCGTCGCCTACCACAATCAGGCGTAGAAAATGCCGTTGTCGTTGCCGGGACTCGCATCCGCCCGCTCGACCGCCGAGACCCCGGACTTTTCGCCGAGCTCGGCCAGAAGCCGCAGGCGCGCCCTGTTGAGGCGGCTCTTGATCGTTCCGATCGCGCAGTTGCAGATCGTCGCGGCCTCCTCGTAGCTCATGCCCAGCACGCCGATAAGCATCATCACCTCGCGCTGCTGCTCGGGCAGGCGCTGGATGGCGTTGTGAATCTCCAGGCCGCGCGCGGACCATTCCTGCGTGGCCCCCACCATCGGACGGGCCGACACGCAATCGGCGGAGCCCGGCGCCTCGCGCTTCGACACCTTGATCTTGGTGTAGAAGGTGTTGCGCATGATGGTGAAAAGCCAGGATTTCATGCTGGTCCCTGCTTCGAACTGATGCAGGTGGGAGAGGCCCTTGGTCAGCGTCTCCTGCACAAGATCGTCGGCGTCGTTGGGGTCACGGTAGAAGGTCCTCGCAAAGGCGCGCAGCGCAGGAATGAGCTCGACGATTTCGGAGCCGGGCGACGGCGGGGCGCTGCCTTTCGGACGTTGGGATCGTGCCATGCCGATATCCCTTCCTTTGCCGTATTGAGCCCATGTCGGGAATTGGCGGCCGCCGCTCGTAAGGCCGGTCCGCCAATGATTGTTCGCCGGGTTAATGCGCGATGGCTCAGGGAGTTCCCAAGCGGCTGCAAGCGCCGGAAAGGCATCGGAGTGCACAGGCCGCTTGTCTTGCCTCGCCATCTGATGGAATATGCTCGGCGACGGGGAGAACGAAGGTCGGTTCCCTGCGCACGCCGCAGATGACCTTTCCGCGGCTACTCCCTCCGTGGCGGCACTTTTGAGCGATACGGATGACCAGCAACAGCAGCGATACCCTTTCTCCTGGCGGCGCCAGCGTGTATCCGCTGCCCGGCACGTTCGCCCGGCAGCGGCCGGCGGATTCGGCCGCAACCGCTGCAGCTTCGCGCAATCCCGGTATGCCGCTTGACATCGGCTGGCTCGAGGCGATGCGCCACGTCAACCGCAGCGCGATCGAGCGCCGCGTGGCAACGCTCACGAAGCGCCGCTCCATCAAGAAGGACAATCAGGCGGCATGGCTTCTGCGCGCCATCTCGCTCATGGACCTTACCACCCTTTCGAGCGACGACACGCATGAAAGGGTGCGGCGGCTGTGCGCCAAGGCGCGCAACCCGCTCTCGCCTGAGCTGGTGAAGGGGCTTGGCATCGAGGACGCGGATATCCGCCCCGCTGCCGTGTGCGTCTACCACCCCTTCGTCTCGACCGCCGTGAACGCGCTCAAGGGCACGGGCATCCATGTGGCCGCCGTCTCGACGGCCTTCCCGCATGGGCTTGCACCGCTGGAGACCCGCATCTGCGAAATCCATGCCTCGGTCGAAGATGGCGCGGACGAGATCGACGTCGTGATCCCGCGCGGACTGGTGCTCGGCGCCCGCTGGGAGGAGCTTTACGACGAAATCGCTCGTTTCCGCGAGGCCTGCGGCGATGCGCATCTGAAGGTCATCCTCGGCACGGGGGACCTCTCCACGCTGCGCAACGTCACGCTCGCCTCCATGGTGGCGATGATGGCCGGCGCCGACTTCATCAAGACCTCGACGGGAAAGGAAAGCGTCAACGCCACCCTGCCCGTCGGCCTTGCCATGGTACGCGCCATCCGCGCCTACCATGAACGCACGGGCGTGCGCATCGGCTTCAAGCCCGCCGGAGGCATTTCCACCGCCAAGGCGGCGCTTGAGTGGCTGATCCTGATACGCGAGGAACTCGGACGCCGTTGGCTCGAGCCCGACCTCTTCCGCTTCGGCGTGTCGAGTCTGCTCACCGATATCGAGCGGCAGCTCGAGCACCACGTGACCGGGCGCTATTCCGCCGCCTATCATCACGCCATGGCCTAGGTGGTGTTTTGCCAGACAGGATTTCCTACCCCCTCTTTTGCAAATTCCAAGAACTTGGGCTCCCGCCCAAACCCAGGAATTTGCTTTCTCCCCCGCCAGAAGGGAGATACCGGCATAGGCCTTGCCGTCAATCACGCCGGTTAGTGGCTGGCAGAGACGCCGGCATAAGCGCCCATCTTCCCCCTGGTGGGGGAGAACGCGATTTCAACATCTCAGCCGCAGTGAAACGGAGGCCAAGTGAACAAGAGAGGGGGCGCTCCAATGGAAGATGAACGCGCCGTAATTTTCGGAGAAACCTAGTGACTATCCTTGAACGCTATGCGGCCATGGACTACGGCCCGGCGCCCGAATCGCGCACGGAGGCCGACGCGTGGCTCAACGCGCATGATTTCTCCAAAGCGCTTTTCATCGGCGGCACGTGGCAGGCGGCGGCGTCGGGAAAGACCTTCACCGTCCTCGAACCCGCCATCGGCGAGACGCTGGCGGAGGTGTCGGAGGCCGGCCCCGAGGATGTAAACGCGGCCGTGAGGGCCGCCCGCCGCGCCCTGCCCGCCTGGTCGAAAACCAGCGGCTATGAGCGCGCGCGCATCCTCTACGCGATCGGGCGGGCGATGCAGCGGCATGGGCGCCTCTTTGCCGTTCTGGAGTCGATCGACAACGGCAAGCCGATCCGCGAAAGCCGCGACATCGACGTGCCGCTCGCCGTGCGCCACTTCATCCATCACGCGGGATGGGCGCAGACGCTGGAGAAGGCCTATCCCGGTCACCAGCCCGTGGGCGTTTGCGGACAGATCATCCCATGGAACTTCCCGCTCCTGATGCTTGCCTGGAAGATCGCTCCGGCGCTCGCGGCAGGCTGCACCGTGGTCCTGAAGCCGGCGGAATTCACACCGCTCACCTCCATCCTCTTTGCCGAAATCTGCGCGCGCGCCGGCGTACCCAAGGGTGTGGTCAACATCGTGCAGGGCGGCGGCGAAACGGGCGCTGCCATCGTCGAGCATCCGGACATCGACAAGATCGCCTTCACCGGCTCCTCGGAGGTGGGCAAGATCATCCGCCGCGCAACCGCCGGGACCGGCAAGAAGCTTTCGCTGGAACTCGGCGGAAAGTCGGCTTTCATCGTGTTCGAGGATGCTGACCTCGACAGCGCCGTGGAAGGCCTGGTGGACGGCATCTGGTTCAACCAGGGCCAGGTCTGCTGCGCCGGCTCGCGCCTGCTCGTTCAGGAAAGCGTGGCCGAACGCATGCTCGCCAAGGTGAAGGCGCGTATGGGACACCTGCGCCTCGGCGACCCGCTCGACAAGAACACGGACATCGGCCCGCTGATCGCCCCGGTTCAGCTCGAGCGCGTGAAAAGCATGGTCGCCGAGGGCGCGCGCCAGGGTGCCGAATGCTGGCAGCCCGCCTCGGACCTGCCGCAGACGGGCTATTACCATCTGCCGACGCTGGCCACCTCCGTGGCGCCATCGAACATTCTTGCTCAGGAGGAGGTCTTCGGCCCAGTGCTCGCCGCCATGACCTTCCGCACGCAGGAGGAAGGCGTGGCGCTCGCCAACAACACGCGCTACGGGCTCGCGGCCTCCGTCTGGAGCGAGAACATCAGCCGCGCTCTCCATGTGGCGCCGCAGCTCAAGGCGGGCGTCGTCTGGATCAACGGCACCAACATATTCGACGCCTCGTCCGGTTTTGGCGGCTATCGCGAGAGCGGCTTCGGGCGCGAGGGCGGTCATGAAGGCCTCTACGAATATCTGAAGCGGCCGGCCGGCAAGGCCGTCTACAAGCCCGCTCCGAGGCCAGAGCCGCAGCCCGATACCGGCAGCAATACGCCTCTCATCGACCGCACGCCCAAGCTCTTCATCGGCGGCAAACAGGTACGACCGGATGGCAACTATGCCCTTCCCGTCACCGATCCCAAAGGCCGGATCATGGGCGAAGTGGGCGCCGGCAACCGCAAGGACATCCGCGACGCAGTGAGTGCCGCCCGCGCCAGCAAATGGCATCAGGCGACAGCCTATAACCGCGCGCAGGTGCTCTATTTCCTGGCCGAGAACCTGGCCGTGCGCGCGGCGGAGTTCACCGGCCGCATTGCAAGCCTGACGGGCATCAGGCCGAAGGAGGCCGCGGCCGAGGTGGATCTGTCCATCGAGCGGATTTTTGCGGCGGCCAGCCTCGCGGACAAATATGAGGGCAGGGTGCATCAGCCCCCCGCGCGCGTGGTCACCCTTGCGCTCAACGAGCCCGTCGGCGTGCTCGGGATCGTGTCGCCCGACGATGCGCCGCTCCTTGCGCTGGTGACGATGATGGCCCCAGCCCTTGCCATGGGTAATCCGGTGGTCGCCGTGCCCTCGGCGCGCTTTCCCCTGATTGCCACGGATCTCTATCAGGTGATCGAAACCTCGGACCTGCCGGCAGGCAGCGTCAACATCGTCACGGGCGATAGCGTGGAACTCGCCGCGGTGCTTGCGAAACACGACGATGTGGACGCTCTCTGGTGCGTGGGCGAGACCCAGCTCTGCGCAACGGTCGAGCGTGAATCCGCCGCCAATCTCAAGCGGGTGTGGACCAGTGGCGGCCTTGCCCCGGACTGGGCGGGCGATGCAGCCCTGCTGGACGATTTCTTCCGCCGTGCGGTCGAGATCAAGAACGTCTGGGTGCCGTACGGGGACTGAGAAAGTCAGATCGGAGCGGCAGAGGCCCCTTCGGGGTGTGCTGCCGCGTAGAGCCGTGCAAAGCTCATGGCGATGTGCGCGCGGCGAATGTGGCCGGCGGCCAGAAGATTGCCGCACTCGATCGCCGCCACGATGTCCGTCATCTCACGCTGGAAGACATGAATTTCGTTCAGCAGCATGTCCTCATAGGCGGCCAGTCGCGAGGCGGTCTTCAGCCAGATGCGCGTGGTCTGGTAGTAAAGCCGCTCGGAAATCGCCCGTAGCGGCTCGTTCGCGGTGAGCTGTGTGAAGAGGTGGAAGAACTCCATGTTGAGGCGGGCGAACTCGCGCGCGTCAGGCTTGCGCACCAGTTCCTCGCAGCGCGCAAGCAGGCTGCGGTACTGCCTCATCTCCTCCGGACCCGGCACGTTCGGCGCAACCCTTCCGAACAGCTCGGCAAGCTCGACGCGAAGCTGATAGACTTGCTGCAGATCGTCGATTTCGATGTCGGTGACGATCGTGCCCACCCCATGCACGGAGCGCAGCAGGCCCTCGTCCTCCAGCCGCGCCAGCACGCGGCGCACGGGCGTGCGGCTGGTGGCGAACTCGGCCGCCAGATCCTCCTCCCGCAAACGCATCCCGGGCGGATAGTCGAGCAGGCAGATGCGATCGCGCAGCGTATGGTAGATCCGTTCGTAGCGGGCGCGCGCCTCGCTGCCGGCAGTCTCCCCTGCCCTCATCTCGTCACTTTCATTCGAGCTTCTCCGCAAGCCGGTCCAGCATGTCCAGACATGCCGAAAGCTGCTCAATGGAAACGAACTCGTCTGACTTGTGCGCCTGTTCGATCGAACCGGGCCCGCAAATGACAGCGGAAATGCCCGCGCGCTGGAACAGCCCCGCCTCCGTGCCGAAAGCTACCACCTCCGCCTCCGCAAGCCCCGTGAGAGCGCTCACGATACGCCGCGCTTCCGATTCTGCAACCGGCTCCAGCCCCTCCACCTCGCCGACGACATGGGTCACGATGTCGGCGTCGGGCGAGAGGGCGCGCATCGCGGGCTTCAGTTCCTCGTCCACATAGGCCGCAAGGCGCTCCTTCACGAAATCGGCGTCCGCCGTCTGCACTGGCCGCATTTCCCACTCCACAGCGCAGTGGCCGGCGATGACGTTCCGCGCGGCCCCGCCTTCGATGCGGCCGACCTGAAGGGTGGTCCACGGCGGCCGGAAGCGGCTTCCCTCCGGCGCCCGCGCCTTGAGCGCCTCGCCCAGTTCCAGAAGCCGGCTCACATAACGCACGGCATAGTGGACCGCGTTGACGCCCCTCTCCGGCTCCGAGCCGTGCCCTTCCAGCCCGCGAAACTCGGTGGTGTATTCATAGCAGCCCTTATGCCCCTCGATGATGCGCATCATGGTCGGCTCGCCGATGATGGCGGCGGAGGGGCGGACATCCGCCCGCTTCAGTTCCTCCATCAGCGCGCGTGCGCCGAAACAGCCCACCTCTTCGTCATAGGTGAAGGCGAAGTGCAAGGGCCGCTTCAGATCGCGGGCGGCGAAGACCGGCGCCATGGCGAGGCAGCAGGCGATAAAGCCTTTCATGTCGCAGGTGCCGCGGCCGTAAAGCCGCCCGTCCGCCTCGCGCAGGGTGAAGGGATCGCCCGTCCAGTCCTGCCCGTCCACCGGCACAACGTCGGTGTGGCCGGAAAGCACGATGCCGCCGTCTCCTTCCGGCCCCAGCGTGGCGAAAAGATTGGCCTTGGTGCCGGTTTCGTCCCGGCTCACCATCAGCCGCGCTCCCGCCTCGCTCAGGAGCTCGCCCGCATAGGCGATCAGCTCCAGATTGGAGTCGGCTGAGACGGTGGGAAATGCGACGAGCTGAGCGAGGATCTGCCGCGTTCGTGCAGTGTCAGGCATGGCGGCCGTTCTTCACGATCAGCTCGCGCGGGCGGTTGCACAGCGCCTCGGCAGGCCCGCTTTCCTTGATGAGGATGCTTTCCGTTATTTCCAGCCCCCAGTCGGCCATCCACAGCCCCGGCATGAAATGGAACGTCATGCCCGGCTGCAGGATGGTATCGTCTTCGCGGCGGAACGAGATGGTGCGCTCGCCCCAGTCCGGCGGATAGGAGAGTCCGATCGGATAGCCGCAGCGCCCGTCCTTCTTGATGCCGGCCTTTTCCAGGGAGCGGAAGAGCGCATCCGCCACGTCCCCTGCCCGGTTGCCGGGCCGCGCGGCCTCCATGCCGGCCTCAAGCCCCTCGACCAGTGCCTTCTCCGCGTCGAGCATGTATTGCGGCGGCGTGCCGAGGAAAACCGTCCGGCAGAGCGGCACGTGATAGCGGCGATAGCAGCCGGCAATCTCGAAGAAGGTCGCCTCGCCCTCCTCGAAGCGGCGGCCGTCCCAGGTCAGATGCGGCGCCGAGGCATCCTTGCCCGAAGGCAGAAGCGGCACGATGGCCGGATAGTCACCCCAGTCCTCCTCCACGCCGCGTACGGCGTCCGCATAAATCTCAGCCACCAGCTCGTTCTTCTTTAGGCCCGGCTCGACGCGCTCGATGATGCCGTCGATGATCTTTTCGGTGATCCGCGCCGCGCGCCGCATGAATGCAATTTCCTCGGCGGATTTGACGGCGCGCTGCCAGTTCACAAGGCCCGTGGCATCCACGAAGGTGGCGTTGGGTAGTTCCTCCTTCAGCACCAGATAGGCTTTGGCGGAGAAATAGTAGTTCTCGAGCTCTACTCCGATGCGCTTGCCGCCATACCCGCGGTTGCGGAGCACTTCGGCCAGATGCTGCATGGGATGGCGGACGGTGGACTGCACGTAGTGCTCGGGATAGCGCAGCACGCGATCCTCCGCCATGTAGCAGGTGCGCAGAGCGCCGTTGCCGTCCTGATGCCGGCCCCACCAGACGGGGTCCTCGTCGAGAAACACGAGCACGCCCTGATGCACGTAGAAGGACCAGCCGTCGTAACCGGTCAGCCACGCCATGTTGGACGGGTCCTCGACAAAGAGAACATCGATCCCCTTTTCCGCCATCGCACGGCGGGTCTTTTCAAGACGATCGGCGTATTCCTGTAAACTGAAGGGCAGGTGTGACGCAGGCAATTCTACCTCCGGTGCCGTGCCAAACCTCGCTGCCCAACGCGTTTCTCCGGCATGGGCCCGAGTTGTGCACATTTCATCACGAACTGAAATGCTCAGAAACCTCGGAAGGCCGAGATTCGCGATCAAAACCGTTGACAAGGGCTTGATCGACGTGATGATGTGTACATCAGGCTTCATCAGCCGGCAATCTGAATTATTAAAGGGGAGACACCATGAGACGAAGCTTTCTGAAGGGAATGGTGGCGCTCGTCGCCATCGCCGCCTCGCTCGGCGCAGCCGCTGCCCAGAGCACGCTGGAACGCGCGCGCGAGCAGGGTTACATCCGCGTCGGCTTCGCCAATGAGGCTCCCTACGGCTTCGCCACGCCCGCCGGCGAGCTCACCGGCGAATCCCCCGAGGTCGCGAAGGAAATTCTCTCGCGCATGGGCATTCCGGAGGTTGACGGCGTTCTCACCGAATTCGGCTCCCTCATTCCGGGCCTGAAGGCCGGCCGTTTCGACATCATCGCGGCGGGCATGTTCATCACGCCGGAGCGCTGCCAGCAGGTTGCCTTCTCCGAACCCTCATACGGCATCGGCCAGGCTCTGCTGGTTGCCGAGGGCAATCCCAAGAACATCGTCGACTACTCCAGCATTGCCGACAACAGCGATCTCACCCTTGCCGTCATGGCCGGCGCCATCGAGGCCGAATATGCGGACAAGGCCGGCATTCCGCAGGATCAGCTTGTCGTTCTGCCCGACCAGGCAAGCCTTGTGAGCGCCGTGAAGTCCGGCCGCGCGGACGCCGCGGCGCTGACGGCCCTTTCCATCGCGCGCATGGCCGAAAACAACGAGGGTGTCGAATCCACTCCGCCCTTCGCCGAGGTGGCCGGAGAGTCCGTCATGGGCCATGGCGGTTTCGCCTTCCGCCCCGAGGACGAGGACCTTCTGGCCGAGTTCAACAAGCATCTGAAGGAGTTTATCGGCACGCCGGAGCACATCGAACTGGTTTCCCAGTTCGGCTTTGGCGAGGGTTACCTGCCCACCGCCACTACCGAGGAGCTCTGCTCCGCCGGGCAGTAACCGGCCGAAGGATGCCGGCCTTTCCGGCCGGCTTCCCAGCTATACAATAATTACCGGACCACGATTCAGCCGGAGGGGTGAGATGCAGTTGCGGTCGCTCACGATCTGCGCGATCGTGTTCTTCACGGCCGGCCTTGCGGTTGCGAGCTTTGCAGGCTTCCGCGAATTCATCCCCGGCCTTCTGCAAGGCGCTCTGATCACCATCCAGATCACGATCGGCGGCTGCATCCTCGCCGTGATCATGGCGCTGGTGGCGGCGATAGCCAAGATGTATGGCCCCTGGCCGCTGCGATGGCTGGCCATCGCCTATATCGAGGTGTTCCGAGGCACCTCCGCGCTTGTCCAGCTCTTCTGGCTTTTCTTCGTGCTGCCGCATTTCGGCATCCTGCTCGAGCCGCTCACGGTGGCGATCGCTGCACTCGGGCTCAATGTGGGTGCCTATGGCGCTGAGGTGGTGCGCGGCGCAGTCGCCGCCGTTCCGCGCGGCCAATGGGAAGCCTCGGTGGCGCTCAACATGCCGCGCAATCTCGCGCTGCGCCGCATCATCCTTCCGCAGGCCTTCATCGCGATGATCCCGCCCTGGGGCAATCTTTTCATTGAGCTTCTGAAGGCGACGGCGCTGGTGTCGCTGATCACCATCTCCGATCTGACCTTCAAGGCCCAGCAGATGAACCAGACGACGTTCCGGACCGTCGAGATCTTCACCATTGTGCTGATCATGTATCTGGCCATCTCCATCCTGATCACCGTCGGCATGCGGGCGCTTGAAACGGTGGCCGCGCGCGGCATGGCGAGGGGGAGATAGGCCATGTTCTGGGACTGGAACTATGTCTGGGAAATCATGCCCCAGCTTCTGCGGGCCTCGGTGGTCACGATAGAGGCCACGCTTCTGGGCTTCCTGCTGGCGGCCGTTCTGGGTCTGGTGCTCGCCATCCTGCGCATGTCGAAGACGAGTTGGATTTCGGTGCCCACCGCGGCCGTCGTCGAGTTCATCCGCTCCACGCCGGTGCTGATCCAGATCTTCTTCATCTACTTCGTTTTTCCGGAGTTCGGCATCGTTCTGCCCGCCATGGTGGCCGGTGTCATCGCGCTCGGCCTTCACTACGGAGCCTACTGTTCAGAGGTTTACAGGGCCGGACTGGAAAACGTCCCGCGCGGCCAGTGGGAGGCTTCGACCGCGCTCAACCTCAGCCCCTACATCACCTTCCGGGACATCATCATTCCGCAGGCGATCCCGCCGATCGTGCCCGCCCTCGGCAACTATCTCGTCGCGCTGTTCAAGGAGACCCCTCTCCTTTCGGCCATCGCCGTCCTGGAACTGATGCAGACGGCAAAGATCCTGGGGTCCCAGAGCTTCCGCTATATCGAGCCGATCACGCTCGTGGGCGCCTTCTTCCTCGTCATGAGCCTCGTCGCCGCGGCCCTGATCCGGCAGGTGGAGACATGGCTGAACCGCAGTCTGCGCAACCCCGGAGGCGACCGATGACAACGCCCATGGTCAAATTCGACAACGTGACGAAGCGTTACGGCGCATTGACCGTTCTGGATTCTCTCAATCTGGAAATCGCGCCGAACGAGAAGGTCGCGATCATCGGACCTTCCGGCTCCGGCAAAACCACAGTGCTGCGCATGCTGATGACGCTGGAGCGCATCAATGACGGCGTCATCTATGTGGACGGTGAGCCGCTGACCCACATGCATAAGAACGGCGAACTGGTGCCCGCGGACGAGAAGCACCTGCGCCGCGTGCGCGGCAATATCGGCATGGTATTCCAGCACTTCAACCTGTTCCCGCACATGACGGCGCTGAAGAACTGCATGGAGGCGCCGGTCCATGTGCTTGGCTTGTCGAAGAAAGAGGCGGAGGAGCGCGCCGCCGAACTGCTCGACATGGTGGGGCTCGCAGACAAGAAGAATCACTATCCGAACCAGCTTTCGGGCGGCCAGCAGCAACGCGTGGCCATCGCCCGGGCGCTTGCGATGCGGCCCAAAGTGATGCTCTTCGACGAGGTTACCTCGGCGCTCGATCCGGAACTGGTCGGCGAGGTGCTGAACGTCATCCGCAAGCTCGGCAAGGAGCATAACCTGACCATGCTGATGGTCACGCATCAGATGGGTTTTGCGAAGGAATTCGCCGATCGCGTCTGCTTCTTCTATGGCGGCAAGATTGCCGAACAGGGCACGCCCGAGGAAATCTTCAACAATCCCAAGGAGGAGCGGACCAGGCAGTTCCTGAGCGCGGTTCTGGAGGCTGGCTAGTGAATGCGCTTTCGCTGGCCGACATCCTCGCCGCGCGCCGGAGGATTGCAGGCATAGCCGCCCTTGATACGCCGCTCGTCCCCTCCCCTTTCCTGAGCCGCATTGCGGACAGCGAGGTGCTTCTGAAGCTGGAGTTTGCCCAGCCGACCGGGGCTTTCAAGCTGCGCGGCGCGGCTAACGCGGTCGCGCTCCTGCCGGAGGGCAACGCCGGCGTCACCTGCTGCTCCACCGGCAATCATGGCCGGGCCATAGCCTACGCCGCCGCCGGACGCGGAATGCGCGCCGTCATCTGCATGTCGAGCCTCGTTCCGCAGGCCAAGGTGGAGGGCATCCGAGCGCTCGGCGCCGAGGTCCGCATCGTCGGAAACAGCCAGGACGAGGCGCAGGCCGAAAGCGAAAGGCTGGCGCGCGAGGAAGGCCTCGCCGAAATCCCGCCCTTCGACGCGCTGCCGGTCATCGCCGGACAGGGCACCATCGGCCTTGAGCTCGTCGAGCAGCGGCCAGACCTCGAAACCCTGCTCATCCCGCTCTCGGGCGGCGGGCTTGCCGGCGGCATCGCTTTTGCGCTCAAAAGGCTGAAGCCGTCGATCCGCATCGTCGGCATCACCATGGAGCGCGGCGCGGCCATGCATGCCGCAATCCGGGCCGGCAGGCCGGTGGGAATCACGGAGGTGCCGAGCCTTGCCGATTCCCTGGGCGGCGGCATCGGGCTCGAAAACCGCCACACTTTCGCACTCTGCCGGGACTGCCTGGACGATGTGGTGCTGGTCTCGGAGGAGGAAATCTACCACGCCATGCAGGCTCATTATTTCGAGGACCGCATCGTCTGCGAGGGCGCGAGCGCCGTGGGCGCGGCCGCGCTCATGGCAGGCAAGCTCGGCAGGGTCAGAGGACCCGTTGCCAGCATCGTGACGGGCCGCAACGTGGACATGAAGGTCTTCACCGACATCGTGAACGGCCGGGATGTGCAGCTCGGCGATCTTGTCGTCAAAGGGACGCCCTATGCCGCATGACATCTTCATCCTCACCGAGGCGGAACTGCGCAAATCGGTCCGCCTCGACATGAACGCCGTCCGCGTGGTCGAGCAGGCTTTCGCCGCGCTCGGCACGGGCAAGGTGATCATGCCACCGATCCTCTCCATGGCCATTCCCGAGGCCCATGGCGAGGTGGACGTGAAGACGGCCTATATTCCGGGCTTCGAGGGCTTTGCCATCAAGGTCAGCCCCGGCTTCTTCGACAATCCGAAGCTGGGCCTGCCGAGTCTCAACGGCCTGATGATTCTGTTTTCCGCGAAGACCGGTTTGGTCGAGGCGCTGCTACTCGACAACGGTTACCTGACGGATGTGCGCACGGCCGCGGCCGGCGCGGTGGCGGCGAAGCATCTTGCGCCGCGAGAAGTGGGGACGGCCGGCGTCATGGGCACCGGCGTGCAGGCACGCCTGCAGATCGAGGCGGCGCATCTGGTTCGCCCCTTCCGCCGCGTGCTCGTCTGGGGCCGCGACACGAGCAAGGCCGAAGCCTGTGCGCGGGACATCGCCGAAAGGCTCGGGATCGAAGCGCGCGCGGAGGCCGATCCCGCTAGGCTCGTGGCCGAAAGCCAGCTCGTCGTGACGACCACGCCGGCCGAAGAGCCCGTTCTCAAGGCCGAATGGCTGCATCCCGGCCTGCACATCACGGCTATGGGGTCCGACCAGGAGAAGAAGAACGAGGTCGCCCCAGGCGCTCTCATTAAGGCCGATCTCTATGTGGCCGACCGGGTGAGCCAGTGCGAGCGGCTGGGCGAGCTGCGCGCGGCCATCGCGGCCGGCCTGTGGAAAGGCGGAACACCCCCGGAACTCGGCGAGATCGTGAATGGCAGGCCCGGCCGCACGAGCGAGGAGCAGATAACCATCTGCGATCTGACGGGCACCGGCGCGCAGGATACAGCGATCGCCACCTTTGCGCTGGGCGAAGCGAAGAAGGCGGGCGCAGGAAAGGTCATCCAAAGCTAAGCGGGCGCACCCTACCAGCAAGAGGGAAGCAGCCTCCGCCAAGGTAGTGCTTGTCTCCCTCTTGCGGAAAGGCAGCGGTCTCGACACTTTGGCCCGCGGCATTTGCGATACGGGTGGCGGAAGCCGCAAGCAAGTGGATTGCCCGGCAGGGACATGTCTGAATGCTCAAGCTCGACGACAGGGATCTGAGGATCCTCTCCATCCTGCAGAAGGAAGGCCGCATCTCCAAGACGGCACTGGCCGAGCGCGTGAACCTTACGCCCGCGCCGTGCTGGGAACGCCTCAAGCGCCTCGAGGAAGCCGGTGTCATCACCGGCTACCGCGCGGAGGTGGCGCTGTCACGCATCGCTCCGCATGTGGTCATCTTCATGGCCGTCGAGCTCGAGGGGCACCGGGCGGAGAACTTCCAGCTCTTCGAGCGTGCGGTGCAGAAAATCGATGAGGTCGTCGGCTGCTGGGCCGTCGGCGGCGGCTTCGACTATATCCTGCAGGTGGTGACCCGCGACATCGATGCTTATCAGCGGCTCGTGGACGGCCTGCTTGAAGCGCGGCTCGGCCTGCAGCGCTACTTCACCTACATCGTCACCAAACCCGTGAAGCAGCCGCGCGGCATGCCGCTCGAGCTCCTGCTTTCCGAACCTGCCGGAACGCAGAAAAAATAGGCGGCAAGCCCCCGTAAAATCGGAAGAATCTTTGGGGTCGCGGCGCGCTTCCCAACGAAATTTTGGCTGCCCGCATACCATAACGGACACAAGGTTCCCAAAGAGCAAATCCGAGTCTGGGAGTGAGCCGATGTCAGCCCTTGCTGCACTTGAAAAGACCGCTCTTTCCGCCCTTCATGATCCGCGCCTCTTCCGCGAATACGCCTATGCGGACGGGCGCTGGATCGCTGCTCCCGACGGAGCGGAGATCGACGTGACAAACCCGGCTGACGGAACGCGCGTCGGCGCGGTACCCGCGCTGAGCGCCGCACAGGTGGACGAGACCATTTCCGCCGCCCACCGCGCCTTTCGCGAATGGTCCATGCTTCTGCCGCAGGAGCGCTCGCAGATCCTGCTCCGCTGGCACGGCCTGATCGTCAATGCGCGCGAAGACCTCGCCCGGCTGATGGTCATCGAACAGGGCAAGCCGCTTTCGGAAGCGTACGGCGAGATCGACTATGCCGCCTCCTTCGTGGAATTCTATGCCGAGGAAGCAAAACGGCTGAATATCGAAAGCGTGACCTCGCACCTGCCCGACGCGCAGATGCGGATCTCGCGTGAACCGGCAGGCGTAGCGGGACTTGTCACGCCGTGGAATTTTCCCTCCGCCATGCTCACGCGCAAGGCCGCGGCCGCGCTTGCCGCCGGCTGCACAGTCGTGGCCCACCCATCTTCGGAAACGCCCTTCTCCGCACTCGCGCTGGCGGAGCTTGCCGAGCGCGCCGGTTTCCCCGCCGGCGTCCTTAACGTGCTGACGGGCAAGGCAGCCGAGGTGGTCGGCGCCATGACCGCTTCGCTTCACGTACGCGTGCTCTCCTTCACGGGCTCGACCGAGATCGGCCGGCTGCTCTATGGCCAGTGCGCACCGACGGTGAAAAAGCTGGTCATGGAGCTCGGCGGGCATGCGCCCTTCATCGCCTTCGCCGACTGCGACTTTGAGCGCGCGGTGGAAAGCGCAGTTTCGGCGAAGTTCGCCACATCGGGCCAGGACTGCCTCGCGGCAAACCGCTTCTATATCGAGCAGCCGATCTACGACGCCTTTGTGGAGGCCTTTGCCGAAAAGGTGCGCGCGCTTTCGATCGGACCGGGTCTCGAAGACCCCGACATCGGCCCGCTCATCAATGCGCGCGCCGTCGCGAAACAGGAGGCGCATGTGGCCGATGCGCTGAAGAGGGGTGCGCGGCTCCTTACCGGCGGCAAGCGCTCGAACATCGGGCCCAATTTCTTCCTGCCCACGGTTCTCGCCGACGTGCCTCCGGATGCGCTGATTTTCCGCGAGGAGACGTTCGGGCCGATCGCGGCTTTCACGCCCTTCGACAGTGAGGACGACGTGCTGCAGCAGGCCAACGACACCGAGACCGGGCTGGTCGCCTATCTGCACACGCAAAGCCCGGCGCGCATTGCCCGTTTCACTCGTTTGCTGGAGTTCGGCATGGTGGCCGTCAACCGTACCAAGATCACCGGTGCCCCCATCCCCTTCGGCGGCACGAAGCAGGCGGGGCTTGGCCGCGAGGGATCGCGAATGGGCATGGAGGAATTCACCAATGTCAAATATGTGTGCGCCGATACCCGTTGAAAATCTGGGCTGAAGATAGTCTCGAATGTTCGACAACCCGTTCACCGATGAGGAACTCGGCCGGAGGCTGGAAGCCGTCCGGCAGGTGATGAGCGCGCGCGGGCTGGACATGATCCTCCTGTCCACGCCGGAAAACATTTTCTATCTCACCGGCCTCGACCACTGGGGCTACTTCGCGCCCCACCTGCTGATCGTGCCGGGCGACGGCGACATGCTGCTCATCACGCGCCAGATGGAGCGCGTCTCCATCCAGAAGCAGGTGCGCAACGCCCTTTTCCGCGGCCATGAGGACAACGAGACGGCGGCCGATCTCGCCGTGCGCGTCCTGAAAGACTCCTTCGCCGCCAAGGACCGCTCTCGCGCCCTTCTGAAGGAGGTGGTGGCCGAAATCGGGGAGCACACCGAAGGCGCCGTGCGCATCGGCGTGGAAACCTGGTCGTCCGGCCATTCCTACGGTTTCGGCCACGCGTTGCGCGAAAGCCTCTCGAACGTCCACTGGGTGGACGTGACCGGGCTTGTGGACGATCTGCGGCTCGTGAAATCCCCCGCCGAGCAGCAGCTCATGCGCAAGGCGGCGATCGTGTCCGACGCAGCGGCCGCAGCCGCCATCAAGGCCATCCGCGACGGCGCGGCGGAACGTGACGTGGTGGCGGAATGCCATGCCGCCATGATCCGCGCGGGTGGCGATGCCCCCGGTTTTGGCCCGTTCATCCGCCCGGGCGAGCGGCTCGGCGAGGAGCATGCCACCTGGGGAAACGGCACCTACCGGGCCGGCGAGCCGGTGTTCATCGAGCTTTCGGGCTGCGTGAGCCGCTATCATGCGCCCTTGGGGCGGCTCATCCATGTCGGCTCGATCCGCGACGAGGATGCGCGCATGGCCGAAGTCGCCACCAATGCCTTCCGCGCCGTGCTTGGCGCCTTGAAGCCCGGCGCGCGCGCCCGGGACGTCTATGCCGCCTGGCAGGGCGTCGTGGATGAGGCGGGGCTTTCTCATTACCGCCGCCATCATTGCGGCTACTGTGTCGGCATCGGCTTCCCGCCCTCATGGACGGGCGGCAACCGCGTCACGGGCCTTCGGCACGATTCCGACATGGAAATCCGCGAGGGCATGAGCTTCCACATCCTGTCCTGGCTCATGGGCACCGGCAAGGGCGACTACTTCGTCTCCAACGCGGTTCTGCTCGGCCCTAACGGCCCGGAAGTGCTGACGAAGACGCCGCTCGGCCCCACAATCAAATAGGAGACTGCCATGTTTTTGAAGAACGACCAGCTTGACCAGTGGGACCGGGAATACTTCTTCCACCCCTCGACCCACCTCGCCCAGCATGCGCGCGGGGAAAGCCCCAATCGCATCGTGACCGGCGGCTCGGGCGTCTACATTGAGGACCGCAACGGGCGGCGGCTGCTCGACGCCTTTGCCGGGCTCTACTGCGTCAATGTCGGCTACGGCCGCACCGAGATTGCCGAGGCCATCGCCGCGCAGGCGAAGGAGCTCGCCTATTACCACGCCTATGTCGGCCACGGCACCGAGGCGTCCATCACGCTCGCAAAGATGATCCTGGAGCGCGCGCCGAAAAACATGTCGAAGGTCTATTTCGGCCTCGGCGGCTCTGACGCCAACGAAACCAACATCAAGCTCGTCTGGTACTACAACAACATACTGGGCCGCCCCGAAAAGAAGAAGATCATCTCGCGCTGGCGCGGCTATCACGGCTCGGGCCTGATGACCGGGTCGCTCACCGGCCTCGCCACGTTCCACAACAAGTTCGACCTGCCGCTGGCGCCGATCCTGCACACCGAAGCGCCCTATTATTACCGCCGGCCCGATCCAGCCATGAGCGAGGAGGATTTCACCGCCTATCTCGCCGCAGAGCTGGAGGCGCTGATCGAGCGCGAGGGCGCCGACACCATCGCTGCCTTCATCGGCGAGCCGGTACTGGGAACCGGCGGCATCGTGCCGCCGCCGGCAGGCTACTGGGATGCCATCCAGAAGGTGCTGAAAAAGCACGACATCCTTCTGATCGCTGACGAGGTCGTGACCGGCTTCGGCCGGCTGGGTTCCATGTTCGGTTCGGACCATTACGGGATCGAGCCGGACATCATCACCATCGCCAAGGGGCTGACGTCAGCCTACGCGCCGCTTTCGGGATCGATCGTCTCGAAGAAGGTCTGGGAGGTGCTGGAGCGCGGCACGGACGAGAACGGCCCCATCGGCCATGGCTGGACCTATTCGGCGCATCCCATCGGGGCGGCGGCGGGCGTTGCCAATCTGAAGCTGGTTGACAGTCTGGGGCTCGTCAAGAACGCCGCCGAGACGGGACGCCACTTCCTGAACGCTATGAAGGAAGCCGTCGGCGGCCACCGGCATGTCGGCGAGGTGCGCGGCGAAGGCCTGCTGTGCGCCTTGGAATTCGTGGAGGACAAGGAAAGCCGCCGCGCCTTCGACGCGGGCAAGAAAATCGGGCCGCAGATCGCTGCCGCCCTGCTCGAAGAAGGCGTGATCGGTCGCGCGATGCCGCAGGGCGACATATTGGGCTTTGCTCCGCCGCTCTGCCTCACACGTGAAGAAGCCGACCGCATCGTGGATGCGACGGTAAAGGCGGTTCAAAAGGTGTTCGGCGCCTGAGGGCTGCCGGCCGCCCTACCCCGCCATAACCGTGCTGCCGCTCAGAAGCCGCTGGGCGGCGGCGCGCGCCTCGTCGGTGATCGTCGCGCCCGCAAGCATCCTTGCGATCTCCTCCTGACGGGCCGCGGCATCCATCACCGTCACGCCGGTGGTGACCCGGTCATGGCCGCTCTTGGCAATAAGGTAATGGGTATGCGCGCGCGCGGCCACCTGAGGCGCGTGGGTGACCGCCAGAACCTGGATATGCTCCGCGAGCCGCGCCAGCCGATGGCCAATGGCATCGGCCACCGCGCCGCCCACACCCGTGTCAATTTCGTCAAAGACAAGCGTGGGTGCCGAGCCCCGGTCGGCAAGCGCCACCTTGAGCGCCAGCAGAAAGCGGGAAAGCTCGCCGCCTGAAGCCACCTTCATCATCGGCCCGGGCCGCGTGCCCGGATTGGTCTGGACCCAGAACTCCACCCGGTCGATCCCGTCTTCGGACCGGTCCTCCGACTCGCTGTCCACATTCACGATGAACTGGGCGCGCTCCAACTTCAGCGCCGGAAGTTCGGCCATCACCGCGCTCACCAGCGCCTCGGCGGCATGGCGCCGCTCCTCGGACAAGAGGCTGGCCGCCCTGTCATAGGCCGCGCGGAGCGCCGCAGCCTCCTTTTCCAAAGCGGCCAATCTTTCCTCGCCCGCATCGAGATCGGCAAGGTCGGCATCCATCCTGTCGCGCAGCGCGGCAAGATCATCGACGGCGACATTGTGCTTGCGTGCCGCCGCACGCAGCGCAAACAGCCGCTCCTCGGTCTGTTCCAGGCGCTCAGGGTCGAATTCGCTCGCGCGCATCGCCGCCTCCACGGCGCTCTGGGCTGCATCGAGGGAAATCAGTGCCTCATCGAGCGAAGTCACGATCTCGTCCAGAAGGCCCGGCGCCTCCTGCGCCTTGCGCTGCAACCGCCGCAGAAGGCTCGCAAGCTGCGGCACGGGCGACGCATGACCGGAAAGAACTTCCTGCGCGTCGGCGATGTCCGCGGCGATCTTCTCGGCGCGCATCATCCCGGCGCGCTCCTCGGCAAGGGCCGTTTCCTCGCCCGGCTGCGGATCGAGCTTTGTGAGCTCCTCCACGGAAGCGCGCAGGAAATCCGCCTCCCGTGCAGCCGCCTCCACCTTTGCCCTGTGGCGGGAAAGCGCCAGCTCCGCGTCGCGCCAGGCGCGCCACGCCTGCCGCACCCCGGCCACCCGTTCGTTGAGCCCGCCAAAGGCATCGAGCAGGCTCCGGTGCGTGGCAACGTCCACCAGCGCCCGCTCGTCATGCTGCCCATGGATTTCCACCAGCGCACGGCCGACCTCGCGCATCAGGGCGACACTGGCCGGCTGGTCGTTGATGAACACGCGGGTTCGCCCGTCGGCCGCCTGTATGCGGCGCAGGATGATGTCGCCGTCGTCATCCAGCGCGTTTTCGCGCAGAATCCGCCGTGCGGGATGCACGGCGGGAACATCGAAAACGGCTGTAACCTGCCCCTGAGCAGCGCCGTGGCGAACCAGAGCCGCATCGCCCCTGGCGCCCAGCGCCAGCGACAGCGCGTCGAGCAGGATGGACTTGCCCGCACCGGTCTCACCCGTCAGCACGGAAAGCCCGGCGGAAAAGTCGATGTCGAGCCGTTCGATCAGGACGATATCGCGGATCGAAAGGTGCGACAGCATGGGTGCCTAGCTGCCAGCCCCTGTAATTAGGCTCGCGGCCTTGGAAATCCATGAGCCCCGGTCCTCGCGCGGTTCAAGCCCGCCCGACTGCAGAAGCGCATAGGAATCCTTGTACCACTGGCTATCGGGATAGTTGTGCCCCAGCACGGCGGCCGCCGTCTGCGCCTCCGATGCGATTCCCATGGCATAATAGGCCTCAACGAGGCGCGCCAGAGCTTCCTCCACATGCCGGGTATCGGAGTAATTCTCCACCACGCCGCGGAAGCGCCGAATCGCCGCGATATATTCACGCCGCTCCAGATAATAGCGCCCGATCTGCATCTCCTTGCCGGCAAGCTGATCGCGGGCAAAGAGTATCTTGGCTTCCGCGTCGGCCACATATTCCGAATCCGGCCATCGGTCCACCAGCTGCTGCATAGCCTCGATGGTGAGCCGGGCGTCCCTCTGGTCCTGCGTGACGTTCTTGATCTGCCTGAAGTGGCTGAGCCCGATCAGATACTGAGCATAGGCGGCGTCCTCGCTCGTAGGATAGAGCGTCAGGTAGCGCTGGCCAGCGCTGATCGCCTCGGTGTATTCGCCGCGCCGGTAATGGGCGAACGTCTTCATCAGCAGCGCCTTGCGAGCAAACTCCGTATAGGGATGCTGCCGATCGACGGCCTCGAACTTCGCCACTGCTTCCTTCATGCGGCCCGCGTTCAGGTTGGCCAACCCCTGATTGTAGAGAACGTCGGCCGGCTCCGGATCCTCCACCGTCAACGCGGACAGGTCCATGTCCTTCTCCGCATTGCAGCCGGCAAGCAGCAGGGAAACGGCCACAGCCGTAAGCGCCAATAACAGGGGCCGTGCCCGGCGAGGATTGCTGGCAACGCTGGAAAAAGGCATTTCGCGAAAGCTTCCCCTGGCAAGACGAAACGAAGATGCGCAGGCAGTCATAATCTATAAACCGAACGCGCGGCAACGCTATCCGGGCTTATTAGCGCAATTTTGTGGCAAACAGGAGGACAGCCGATGCGCCGCCCTCAGATCACCCAAGGGGCATGAACCGCCGAACTGACGGCAACCATCTCCGCCGCACGGCCGGGACCGCGCCGGGTCGTCTCGACAACCTCGAAGGCCGAACGGTCGGAAAGCAGATGGCGCAGGGCGGCGGCGTTGACCCTGTGGCCGCCGCGATACGAGCGGAAGCAGCCGATGAAGCGGGCACCTGCCAAGGCCAGATCGCCCACGGCGTCGAGCATCTTGTGACGCACGAACTCGTTTTCGAAACGTAAACCGCCCGCATTGATGACCCGGTGATCGTCACCAATGACCACGGAATTCTCGAGCGACGAGCCAAGCGCATAGCCGGCCGCCCACAGCCGCTCCACATCCCGGATGAAGCCGAATGTGCGGGCAGGCCCGATCTCCCGCGCAAAGCTTTCGGGGGTCACGTCAACAGCGAGGAACTGGTGGCCGATCGCAGGGCTGTCGAAATCGATCTCGATCTCAAACCGCGTGCCGTCATAGGGGCGGAACTCGGCCCAGGAACTGCCGATGTCGATGCGCACGGGCTTGACGATCCGGATATAGCGGCGCTTCTCGGAAAGCTGCCGGATGCCCGCATTCCTGAACGCCTCCACGAAAGCGTTGGCGCTGCCGTCCATGATTGGGACTTCCGGCCCGTCGATTTCGATCGCCACATTGTCGATGCCCATCGCCATGAGCGCGGCCATGAGATGCTCGACGGTCGCCACATGATCGCCCGCGGGATTCCCAAGGCCGGTGCACAGGTCTGTGGCGCCGACTTCGGTCGCCAGAGCGCGGATCGCCTTGCCGGACGCTTGTTCATCCACCCGCCGGAACACGATGCCCGTATCGGGCTCGGCGGGCATGAAATGAATGGAAACTGCAGCACCCGTGTGCACACCCACGCCTTCAAGCGAACAGCGCGACCTCAGCGTCGACTGATATTCGAACAATTTAACCCCCGACAAGCCCGCCCGCTCGGCATGTGTCATCTGTTTCATTCGGACGGCTCTGGATACCGGCGCGGGATAATCCCGCCATAACTCCCCCCGAACTCCAGCGAAGATAGTGATCCAGCCGCCCCTCGCCAAATCACGCTTTTTTACCTCTCATTACGCGATAAACGATTTCAGCTCCAAACATTAATGCCTTGTTTTAACGCGTTTTTTCGGAATGACAAACGGGTGCCGCAGCACCCGTTTATTAACAAGTCGTTACAAAGCGTTACGGTTAGTTCGCCTGCCGCCTCAGGAAGGCGGGTATCTCCAGTTGGTCGTCTTCCTGCATCTGCCGCGGGGGCTGTACCACCCGTCCATGCTCGTCGAGCTGGCCGCGGCGCGGCGCGTAGAGCTGCCCGTCGCTTTCCAGACGGCGCGGTTCAGCCTGGCGCAGGCGCGGTTCCGGCGGCTGTGAATGGCTTTCCTCGTCACGGCGCGAAAGGCCATGCGTAAGCCGCTTCAGAAGCCCCATCGGCCCACGGTCCTCCTGCTCGGCGCTGGACTTCCCGGCTACCCCGGCCTGAATCTCCGCCTGAACGATCGGCGGAAAATCCTCCACCTTCGGCATGCGCGGCGCAGGCGCAGGAGCAGGCTCAACAGGCGCCTGCTGAACCGGCTGTTGCGGCTGCTGGAACTGAGGCTGCGGCTGCTGCTGGAACTGAGGCTGCGGCTGCTGCTGGAGCTGAGGCTGCGGCTGCTGCTGGAGCTGCGGCTGAGGCTGAGGACGCAGCCCCCCGCCGACGGCAACCTGCCTCGGCTGGGGATCCGGCACCGGCCGGAAGAGCTTGCTCTGCGGCTGGAATGCGGCGGGCTGCCCGGCATCATGCTCGGCGGCGCGAATGGCGTCGGCAACCGCGTCCTGCTCGACCGCGCGCGCAGCCCCGGCCGAGGTTTCCGGCGCAGCCGGCGCCTGCACACGCGCTTCAGCGGCGGGCCGCTGCTGCTGGGCAGGCCGCAGCGGCTGCCGGATCGCCGTCGGCGGCGCGGAGATTTCCGATGCCGACTTGTCGATGCCGGTCGCAACCACGGAAACGCGGATGACGCCCTCGAGCTCCTCGTCGAAGGTCGCGCCAAGGATAATGTTGGCCTCCGGATCGACCTCTTCGCGGATGCGGGTCGCAGCCTCGTCCACCTCGAACAGCGTCAGGTCCCGTCCGCCGGTGATTGAAATGAGCAGGCCCTTGGCCCCCTTCATCGAGGTCTCGTCGAGCAGCGGATTGGCGATCGCGGCTTCCGCGGCGGCCAGCGCCCGGCCCTCACCCGAAGCCTCGCCTGTGCCCATCATGGCCTTGCCCATCTCGCGCATGACCGAGCGCACGTCGGCGAAGTCGAGGTTGATCAGCCCCTCCTTCACCATCAGGTCCGTGATGCAGGCCACGCCCGAATAGAGCACCTGGTCGGCCATGGCGAAGGCGTCGGCGAAGGTGGTTTTTTCGTTGGCGATGCGGAAGAGGTTCTGGTTCGGAATGACGATCAGCGTATCGACGCACTTCTGCAGTTCCTCGATACCGGCATCGGCCACTCTCATCCGCCGCTGGCCTTCGAAGTGGAACGGCTTGGTGACCACCCCCACCGTCAGGATGCCCTTCTCGCGCGCCGCCCGGGCCACGACCGGCGCCGCACCCGTGCCCGTGCCGCCGCCCATGCCGGCGGTGACGAAGCACATATGCGTGTTAGACAGGTGGTCCATGATCTCATCGATACATTCCTCGGCCGCCGCCTGCCCCACCTCAGGCTGCGAACCCGCACCAAGGCCCTCCGTGACGTTGGCTCCGAGCTGGATCAGCCGCTCGGCCTTCGACATGGTGAGCGCCTGGGCGTCGGTGTTCGCCACGACGAACTCCACACCGCGCAGACCTGCGGTGATCATGTTGTTGACGGCGTTGCCCCCGCCGCCGCCGACGCCGAACACCGTGATCCTCGGCTTCAGCTCGGTAATATCCGGCTTCTGTAGATTGATGGTCATGGTCCTCGTCCTTTCGCCTTTCCGCCGCCGCGCGGCCTGGGGCCATCCCCCGGTCAAAAACTGTCTCTCAGCCACTGGCCGACACGCTGGAATCTTCCGCCTGTCCCCGTGACACGTGTGAAAATGCCGCCCTTGGCTGCCCGGCTTTCGAATGCCGCCACCTGCGGATAGATCAGCAGGCCGACAGGCGCAGCGAATGCCGGCCCCTTGGCGGCTTCGGGCAATCCGGCCACGCCCAGCGGCCGGCCGAGCCGCACATTGCGGCCAAGCAGCCGCCGCGCGGCCTCGGGCAGCCCCGCAAGCTGGCTTGCGCCCCCCGTCAGCACGACCCGGCGCCCCACGAGGCTGCCATAGCCCGAGCGGTTGAGCCGGTCGCGCACCAGCTCGAGAATCTCCTCGATTCGCGCACGCACGATACGCGTCATCACCGCCCGCGGCACCTGTAAAGGCTGCTCGCCCTCCTCGCCCATGGGCTGGATCGTGACCACATCGCGCTCGTCGGCGCTCGTGGCCGGCAGGGCCGAGCCGTGCATCACCTTGAGCCGCTCCGCATCTTCCAGCCGCGTGGACAATCCCCGCGCCAGGTCCATGGTCACGTGACGGCCGCCGATCGGCAGCGCGTCCGCATGCACAAACTTGCCGTCCACGAAGACGGACATGGTGGTGGTGCCGCCGCCCATGTCGATGCAGGCCGCCCCCATCTCGGCCTCGTCGTCGACGAGAGCGGCAAGCCCGCTGGCATAGGGGGTCGCCACCATGCGCTCGACCGACAGATGCGCGCGGTTGATGGTGAGCTCCAGATTTCTCAGCGGCACGGCGTCCGCCGTCACCACGTGCATGTCCACGCCAAGCGTGTCGCCCACCATGCCCCGCGGGTCGCGGATACCCCGCTCCAGATCGAGCGAAAAGCCGACGGCAAGGGAATGGACCACCTCGCGCTCGGCCTTCAGCGCCTGGCGCGCGCCGGCCAGCAGCACGCGGTTGACGTCCGCCTTGGTCGCCTCGTGCCCGCCGAGGTTGATGGTGGCGGAAGCGGTCTCGCTCTTCAGCCTGCCGGCCGAAACGTTGACGATCAGCGAGTCGACCGTCAGCCCCGCCATCCGCTCTGCGGCATCCACCGCCAGGCGGATTGCCTGCTCGGCCGCGTCGAGATCGACGATGACGCCCGACTTCACGCCCTGGGACTTCTGATGGCCGATACCGATGACCTTTATGCGGTGGGTGCGATGCGCAAGCGCCCGGCTGTTCTCATTGGGCAGAAGGCGCGCGATGATGCAGCACACCTTGCTCGACCCGACGTCGAGGACGGTCATGATGCCCGAACGCTGGGCGACGCTGCGGCTTCCGAGGAACCAGCTCATATCCTGGCGCCCCTCCTGCGTTCGGCCTTCATCTCTTTGAGCATTTCCTCTCGCGCCTTCATGGCATCCGGGCCGAGCGCCACCGCCATCCGGTCAGGAATGCGCAGGTCGATGGACGTGATGTCGCGCGAGAAAAGCTGGTACTCGGCATCGAGCCGGGAGGCTTCGGCCAGCGCTGCCTCCACATCCGTCTCGGGCAGCTTGATCGTCAGGCCATTGTCCAGCCTCAAATCCCAGCGCCTGTCGGCCACGCGAATATAGGCCTTCACGCGCCCGCGCAGCCCCCGCACCTGCTGAACCTGGGCGACGAGTTTTGGTCCCTTCTCGTTGGCACCCATGCCGATCACCAGAGGCAGGGCGGCAAGCCGCCCGCCGGAGAAGGGCGCAATTACCTCGCCGTTTTCCTCGATCACCGCCAGCTGGCTGCCCTGCTGCCAAAGCGCGAAGGGCTTCTTTTCCACGATCGTGACAGCAAGCGTGGCGGGATAGACCTTCTGCACGGCCACGCTCTCCACCCAGGGAAGCTCGGCAATGCGCTCGCGCGCCGAGCGCACGTCGAAGCCCACCATGGAGGTCCAGCCATCGAGGCCGATCTGCTGCAGGATGTCGATTTCCGACGTGTGGTTGTTGCCGGCGATCTCCACATGGTTGATCGCAAAGCCGACCCGCGACGTTACGGCCGTAAGCACAGCTTCGCTGTGGCCGCCTTCCACCACACCGTAAACGGCGGTCAGCGCAAAAAGCGCAGCCGTCGCCATGGTCGCAGCGAAACGCGGCGGTCTTATCTCATCGAACCGGACACGTCCCAGCATGCGCGCAGGTTTGCGAAGCCAGCGCGGCAGCACGACACCGCCATCGGCGGAGCCCCTGCCCCTATCCGACCTCAGCGCGAACAAGACGCGTCCTCCACCATCCAACTCAACAGCTCCCCAAACCGAATACCGGCCGCAGCGGCGATATCGGGCACAAGCGACGTCGGGGTCATGCCGGGCTGCGTGTTGATCTCCAGCCAGACGAGTCCCTCCTCGCCCGGAAGCCGCTCGTCATAGCGAAAGTCCGAGCGGGTGACCCCCCGGCAGCCGATCGCTCGGTGCGCCGTAAGGCTCAGTGTCTCTGTTTTTTGGTAAATATTCGGTGAAATTTGCGCCGGACATACGTGTTTTGATCCGCCCGGCACGTATTTCGAATCGTAGTCGTAGAAGGCGTGTCCAACGGGCACAATCTCGCATACACCCAGCACTCGGTCGCCCATGACGGCGCAGGTGAGTTCCCGCCCACCGATGTAGCGCTCCACCATGACGCGGTCGCCGTAGCGCCATTCCTCCGAGCGCAGGATCTGCGGCGGATGCGACTGCCCCTCCCGGACGATGATGACCCCAAAGCTGGAGCCTTCCGCCACGGGCTTGATCACATAGGGCGGCTCCATGGGATGCTCGTCGCCGATGTCGAAGCGGCTCATCACCAGCGAAGGCGCCACCGGCACGCCGGCCGCGACCGCCACTGTTTTGGCGAGCTCCTTGTTCATGGCAAGCGCGGAAGCGAGCACGCCGGAATGGGTATAGGGAATACCCAGATATTCGAGCACGCCCTGGATGGCACCATCCTCTCCGAAGGGGCCGTGCAGCGCATTGAAAGCAACGTCGGGCCTTAGCTCCGCCAGAACCTGCGCGATGTCGCGGCCCACATCCACCCGCGTGACGCGATAGCCTTCCGCCTCCAGGGCATCGGCGCAGGCATTGCCGGACGAGAGCGATACCGGCCGCTCGGACGAGAATCCGCCCATCAGCACGGCTACATGTTTGTCCTTCATTGACCGGTGCCCTTTTCCGGCATCTGGCGCGGTGCCCTCACCATCGATCACTACTGCAGGGGAACTCAGGCGCCACAGCGGCGCCGACTCAAATCAGGAAACGCTTTCAGCTAAAGAATCAGAGAGTGGATTCACTGGCAAGACCTTGAGATTCTGTGGAATTCATTTTTTCATAAAATTCGCGAAAAGTGATCGGATAAGCCCGCGTCTCCCGCTGGCGCAGGCTGTCATGAACCACCATCGAACAGGGGGGTAACGCCGTCTTCAGCGGCCTCGCGGCCAAATCCTCCGCTGCTCCGGATCGTTTCTGCTGCAGGCCGGGAATCGTTTCTGCCCGCGGACGCGGCAAACCGGTCGTCAGCTTATGAGGTTTTACAGAAGCTGCCCCAGGAACGGGTCCACCGTGTGGCCCGGCCGGAACTCGCCGATCCTTCTGATCTCCCAGTGGAGCCGGATCCCGGAAGACTCCAGCACGCGGGCCCGTACCGTCTCGCCAAGGAATTCGAGATCGTAGCCCGTGGCCGTGCCCATATTGATCATGAAGTTGCAGTGCATGGGCGACATCTGCGCCCCGCCAATCATCAGGCCGCGGCAGCCGGCCTTTTCGATTTCCTTCCAGGCTGACGTGCCCGGCGGGTTCTTGAAGGTGGAGCCGCCAGTCTTCTCGCGGATCGGCTGAACGGTCTCCCGGTGATGCTGCACGGCATCCATCGCGGCACGGATCGCCTCGCGTTCCTCCGGGTAGCCTTCAAGAAGCGCTGAGGTGAATATAAGGCCGGCGGGCGCCGTCGAGCTGCGATAGGAATAGCCCATATCCTCGTTGGAAAGCACGTGCAGATTGCCCTGCCGGTCGAGCGCGCGCACCTCCACGACACGCTCCCGCGTCTCAACGCCATTGGCGCCGGCATTCATGCGCAAGGCGCCGCCCAGCCCTCCCGGAATGCCGTGGTAAAAATGGAAGCCGCCAATTCCCGCCTCCAGCGCGGCCGCTGCCAGCCGCTTGTCGGATATGGCCGCTCCTGCCCGAATCTGCGTGGGCGAGACGACCTCCGCCTGTCCAAACCCCTTGGCCGAAAGCCGCACCACGAAGCCGCGTATGCCGCCGTCGCGCACGAGAAGGTTGGAGCCGATGCCGACCACGGTAACCGGGATTTCCTCGGGTATCGCGCGAAGAAATGCGGCCAAATCCTCCTCATCCTGAGGCTGGTAGAGCGCATCGGCCTCCCCGCCCGCACGGAACCAGGTGATCTTGTCCATGCCCGCGTCAAGCGTCAGCTTCCCGCGCAGTCCGGCGAGCCGGTCCCCCAGCTTGGCGACGAGGTCGGCGCCCCTTGTCATGCCGCAAGCTCTCCGGGCAGCGCATGGGCCCACTGCGTGATGTTGCCGGCGCCCAGAAAGACGACGAAATCGCCCTCCTGCGCCTCGGCCCGCACGATCGGGGCGATGGCTTCCGGCCCTTCGATGAAGCGCGCATCCCGATGACCAGCGGCTTTCAGGCTCGCCACCAGTGCCTCCGAGGAAATGCCCTCGATGGGCGCCTCGCCGGCCGCATAGACCGGCGCCACCATCACCATGTCGGCGTCGTTGAAACAGGAGGCGAATTCGTCGAAGAGATCGCGCAGGCGAGTGTAGCGGTGCGGCTGTGCGATGGCGATTATGCGTCCGCGCGAGGCCTCGCGCGCCGCCTTGAGCACGGCACGGATTTCCACCGGATGGTGGCCGTAATCATCGAAGATGTGGACGCCATTCCAGGTGCCGGTGAGCGTGAAGCGCCGTTTCACGCCACCGAAGGAGGAAAGGCCGCTGCGGATCGCCTCTTCCCCGATACCGAGTTCGCTTGCAACCGCGATTGCCGCCGTCGCATTGGAAACGTTGTGCCGCCCCGGCATGGGCAGGCGAAGGCCCTCGATCGTCCGCGTCCTCGCGCTCTTGCGCTCGCGCAGGATGACGTCGAAGACCGAGACCGATCCCTCCATGCGCAGATTGGCGAAACGCACATCCGCCTGAAGGTTCTCGCCATACGTCACCAGCCTGCGGTCCACGATGCGGGCCGCCAGCGACTGCACTTCCGGATGATCGATACACATCACGCCGAAGCCGTAGAAAGGAACGTTTTCCACGAACTGGCGGAAAGCCGCGCGCACCTTCTCGAACGAGCCGTAATGGTCGAGATGCTCGGGATCGATATTGGTGACGACGGCGATGTCGGCCGGCAGCTTCAGGAACGTGCCGTCGCTCTCGTCGGCCTCGACGACCATCCAGTCGCCCTTGCCCATGCGCGCATTCGTCCCGTAGGCATTGATGATGCCGCCATTGATCACGGTCGGATCGAGCCCGCCCGCGTCCAGAAGGGCGGCCACCATCGAGGTGGTGGTTGTCTTGCCGTGGGTGCCGCCGATGGCGACGGCTTGGCGGAACCGCATGAGTTCAGCCAGCATCTCGGCCCGCCTCACAATCGGAAGCAGTCTCTCGCGCGCGGCGACATACTCGGGATTGTCAGGCCGGATGGCACTGGAGATGACCACGACCTCAGCCTCGCCGAGGTTTTCCGGCGCATGGCCGACAAAGGTGCGAATCCCCTTTTCGCGCAGGCGCACCACGTTCGCGTTCTCCGCCTGGTCCGAGCCCTGCACGCGGTAGCCGAGCGTATGCAGCGCTTCGGCAATGCCGCTCATGCCGATGCCGCCGATGCCGATGAAATGCACGACCCCGATCGTATGCGGCATTTTCATGAGGTGACCCTTCTCTTCCAATCTTCGGCCGAACGGCCAGCGGCAATCGCCTCGGTCAAATCCGCCAGCACCACAGTCGCATCGGTACGCGCGATGCTCTTTGCGCCCGCCGCCATGGCCGCAAGACGTTCGCCATCCTGAAGCAACGAGCCGATTTCAGCCGCAAACGAGTCGATTTCGATCATTTTCTGCGGCTTTAGCACGGCTCCGCCCGCTTCGACCAGAAGCCTGGCATTGTGCGTCTGATCGTCGTCCACGGCATGCGGCAAAGGCACGAGCACCGCCGGCCGGCCAAGCACGGAAAGCTCGAGAACCGTAGAAGCGCCGGAGCGGGAGATGACCAGATGACAGTCGGCAAGGCGCGCGGGCAGATCGGAGAAGAAGGACGACACTTCCGCATCCACGCCCAGCTCTTCATAGCGGCGGCGCACTCGCTCCTCGTCTTCCGGGCGGGCCTGCTGGACGAGCTTCAGCCGCGCTCGCAACGCCTCGGGAAGCTTCGCCACGACCTCGGGAATGCTGTCGGAGAAAAAGCGCGCCCCCTGGCTGCCTCCGAAGACGACAAGACGCAGGCTCCCCGTCTTCCCGGGCGCCTTGTACGGTTTTGCTGCCTGCTCCAGCACCGCCTGCCGCACCGGATTGCCGGTTTCCACGATCTTGTTCGCATGCGGCCCCTCGGCCTTGAGGAAACCGCCGGCGATGGCCGTCACGCGCGGGGCGAGCAGCCTGTTCGTGCGGCCCATCACGGCATTCTGCTCATGGATGATGGTGGGCACGCCGCGCCGTATCGCGGCAAAAAGCGGCGGCAACGTTGGATAACCTCCGAACCCCACCACAGCCTGAGGCTCGAGCTTCCCGATCAGGGCCGAGGACTGGCGCACGCCGCGCCAGATGGCGAGCGCGCTCTTTGCGACCGCAAACGGGTTGCGCGAACCGAAGGTGGCCGAATCCACGGCGTGGACATGATCCGGCGGGAACGCGCCCGCATAGCGGGCAGCGCGTCTGTCCGTCACCAGGTGCACATCCCAGCCCCGGGCCGAAAGCGCATGCGCCAGCGCCTCGGCGGGAAACAGATGGCCTCCGGTGCCACCAGCCGAAAGAAGAATCCTGCGCTGCGCCATTCAGCCCGCCGCCGTCGCCCGCCCCGACAGGCTGGTGAAGGTCGCTGGCCGGCGTTTTTCAGGCCGCCGCCGCGACAACGCCAGCACGATGCCCATGCAGATCGCAATGGCCGTGAGCGATGAGCCGCCATAGGAGATGAAAGGCAGCGTCATGCCCTTGGCCGGCATCATGCGCAGGTTCACGCCCATATTGATGATGGACTGGAAGCCGAACAGGATGACGAGCCCCGACAGCGCATAGCGCGTGAAATCGTCCTCCTCGCGGCGGGCGATGGCCAGCCCGCGCAGCACGACGAAGGCAAAGAGCGAAAGGATGATGAAGCACATGACAATGCCGAACTCCTCGCCGGCCACGGCGAAGACGAAGTCGGTGTGGCTGTCCGGCAGGATGCGCTTCACCGAGCCCTCGCCCGGCCCCTGCCCCAGCCAGCCGCCGCGCATGATCGCCTCCAGACTCATGTCCACTTGATAGGTGTCACCCTCGCCGGTGATGAAGCGGTTTATGCGGTCGGCAGCGTGCGGAAAGGCCCAGTAGGCGCCCACCGCACCGGCTATACCGGCAACGCCCAGCAGAATGACCCACAGCCATGACAGGCCGGCGATGAAGAACATCGCGCCCCAGGTTCCCATGACCAGCATGGTCTGGCCGAGATCGGGCTGCGCGACCAGAAGCGCCACCACAAGGCCGAGCAGGAGGATCGCAAAAAGATTGCCGGGAATCTCAGGCTGCCGCGCATGTTCGGCGAACAGCCAGGCGCAGACCACCACGAAGGCGGGCTTCAGGAATTCGGAAGGCTGAACGGACACGCCGAAGAGATGAATCCAGCGCCGCCCGCCCTTCACCTCCATGCCCACGAACAGCGTGGCGACCATCAGCAGAAGCGACACGATCAGCATCACGAGGGCCAGCCTGCGGATCTGCCGCGGCTCCATGAAGGAGACCCCGATCAGTGCCACCAGCGCGGGGATCATGTAGACGATCTGCCGGGTGACGAAATGGAAGCTGTCGAGGCCGATCCGGTCGGCGACGGCCGGGCTCGCGGCAAAAGACAGAACGATGCCGATCCCCATGAGCATCAAGAAGGCGGCAAGAAACCAGCGGTCAACGGTCCACCACCAGTTGGCCACCAGGCTGCGGTCGGTACGGCTGATCATCGCTTGTCCCCGTATTTTCCGATAGGCGTCACACCGGCGAGCGAAAGCACCGCCTGGCGGAACGCCTCACCCCTCACCTCGAAATTCCTGAACTGATCGAAACTCGCACAGGCCGGCGACAACAGCACCACCACTTCACGCGCGGAATCCGCCGCCGCATCCCGCGCCGCATGTTCGACGGCCGATTCGATGGTACCCGAAATTTCGTAATCCGTCCCCTCCCCGATCGTGGCGGCAAAGGCGGGCGCTGCCTCGCCCACGAGATAGGCCTTTGCGATGCGCGGGAAGAACTGCCTCAGGCTCTCGATGCCGCCGTGCTTCGGCAGGCCTCCCACGATCCAGTAGATGCGCTCGAAGCTCGAAAGCGCGGGCGCGGCTGCGTCGGCATTCGTCGCCTTCGAGTCGTTGACGAAAAGGACATTCCCCATCCGGCCCACCTCTTCCATCCGGTGGGCAAGCCCGGGAAAGCTGCGCAATCCGTTCTGAATCTCTTCCCGGCTCAGGCCGCAGGTAAGGCAGGCGGCCACGGCTGCGAGGGCGTTCTGGGCGTTGTGCCTGCCGCGCAGGGAGCCGATTCCCTCGAGACTGGCAAGCCTTTCGGTCCTGCCCTGCCGGGCATGAAAGAGCGCGCGTCCCTCCGCGAAGAACCCGTCCTCCAGGCGACACGTCACGGAAATCCGCACCACGTCTCGCCCGGCCGCTTCCAGCCTCGCCGCGATCGCGCGACATACCTCATCGTCCACGCCGACGATCGCCTTTCCGCTCCCGGCCACAAGGCGCTCCTTGATCGCGGCATAGTTCTCCATCGTTCCATGCCGGTCGAGATGGTCGGGCGTGAGATTGAGCAGCACGCCGGCCGTTGGGTCGAGCGTGGGGGCAAGATCGATCTGGTAGGAGGAGCATTCCACCACATAATGGCGGCCCGGCGCCGGCGGCTCCAGCGTCATGACGGCGCGCCCGATGTTCCCGCCCATCTGGACGTCGCGGCCGGCCGCGGCCAGCACATGCGCAGTCAGCGCCGTCGTGGTCGATTTTCCGTTGGTACCGGTAATGGCAATAAAGGGCGCCTGGGGTGCCCTGGCCCTTCGCTCGCGGGCGAACAGCTCGACATCGCCGATGATCTCCGCCCCGGCGTTCTTCGCCAGCTCCACGCTCCAGTGCGGACGGGGATGGGTTAGCGGTACGCCGGGCGCCAGCAGCAGCGCGTCGATCCCCGTCCAATCCGCCTGATGCAGGTCGAGCGTTTCAATGCCCTCCGCGCCCGCGCGCGCCACGCTTTCGGGGTTGTCGTCCCAGGCGATCACGCGCGCGCCGCCGACCTGCAGCGCCTTGGACGTGGCAAGGCCGGAGCCGCCGAGGCCGAAGACGGCGACCGTCTTTCCGCTGAAGGAGGTGGCGGAGATCATTCCCGTGCCATCACCTGAGCTTCAGCGTCGAAAGCCCGATCAGCGCCAGAAGCACGGCGATGATCCAGAAGCGGATGACCACCTGGCTTTCCGTCCAGCCCAGCTTTTCGAAATGATGATGGATGGGGGCCATGAGAAAGACCCGCTTGCCGGTCATCTTGAACACGGCCACCTGGATGATGACCGAGAAAATCTCGATGACGAAGAGGCCGCCGATAATGGCGAGCACGATCTCGTGCTTGGTCGCCACGGCGACCGTGCCGAGCAGACCGCCGAGCGCGAGCGCCCCGGTATCGCCCATGAAGATGGCCGCGGGCGGCGCATTGAACCAGAGGAAGCCGAGGCCCGCGCCGATCACGGCGCCCAGCACTACGGCAAGCTCCCCGGTGCCCGGCACGAAATGGATCTGCAGGTAATCAGCGAAGATGGCGTTGCCCGACAGATAGGCGATCACGCCGAAGGAGGCCGCTGCCACCATCACTGGCACCGTCGCCAGCCCGTCGAGCCCGTCCGTCAGATTGACCGCATTGCCCGAGCCGACGATGACGAAGGCGGCGAAGGGGATAAAGAAAAGCCCGAGATTGAGGATCAGGTCCTTGAAGAAGGGAAAGGTGAGCGACGAAGAGAACGGCACCTGCCCGGCGCGCATGATGATCCAGGCGGCAAGTCCGGCGATCACGAATTCGAGAGCCAGGCGGACCTTGCCCGAAAAGCCCAGATGCGACTGCTTGGTCACCTTCAGGTAGTCGTCATAAAATCCGATGGCGCCGAAGCCGACCGTGACCATCAGAACGACCCAGACATAGATGCTGGAAAGGTTCGCCCACAGAAGCGCGGAGCCCAGAATCCCGCACAGGATCATCAGCCCGCCCATCGTGGGCGTGCCCGCCTTCTTGAAGTGGGTTTGCGGGCCGTCGGCGCGGATCGGCTGCCCGCGCCCCTGCCGCACGCGCAGCGAATCGATGATGGTCGGCCCGAACAGGAAGACGATGAAGGCTGCGGTGATCAGCGCGCCGCCGGTCCTGAAGGTTATATAGCGGAAGACATTGAAGACCGAGATCGTTTCGGAAAGTTCCACAAGCAGCATCAACATGTAGCGTCCCCGCGCGGGCCCGGAATGGACCCCTTCAAGACCGAGCCGGTTCGTCGACCGCCGGAAAATGCCTCAGAAGAGCTTCGACCAGCCTGGAAAAGCCGGTGGCTTTGGATGATTTGACAACGACGGCGTCTCCGGGCTGCACCGTTTCCAGAAGCAGCGGCTCCAGCTCTTCGGCGCTCGCGCGGTGCTCGACGCGGAGATTGGGAGGCGGTCTGTCCGCCAGCGCCTTCATCTCCGCTCCGGCCAGAAGGAGTACGTCCGTCTTCGTCCCGGCAATGATGTCGGCAAGAGCCGTGTGCAGCCGGGCCGAATGCTCGCCGAGCTCCAGCATGTCGCCCAGAACCGCAATGCGCCGCCCCTCTCCGGTGACCGGCGCGGCGTCCAGAAGCTGCAGGGCAGCCTTCATGGAAGCCGGATTGGCGTTGTAGCTTTCGTCGATGAGCGTGAAGACCCCCTCTCCGTGCCGCAGCCTGTGGCGGCGTCCCCGCCCCGGCCCGGCGGAGAAATCGCCGAGCGCCGTCAGCAGCTTTTCCGGATCGGCGCCGGCGAGATAGCCGGCAGCGACGGCCACCAGCGCGTTCTGCGCCATGTGGCGGCCCGGGACCGTGACCCGGCCAACGAGGTCCTGGCCGGCAATTTTTAGGTTAAGGGCCGACCAGTCTCCCTGAGGGTCGTACTGGACGAGACGGAACTGGGCGCGGGCATGCTCCCCGAAGCCCCAGATGTTCTTGATGCCTGCCTCCGCGGCCATCCTCGAAAGAAGCCGCGCGCGCTGGTCATCGCGGTTGATGAGGGCATGGCCGCCGCGCACGACTCCGGCGAAGATTTCGCCCTTCGCCTGGGCGATCTCGTCAAGGCTGTTGAAATGGCCGAGATGGGCGCCAGCCACCAGGGTGATGGCCGCCACATGGGGCTCCACCAGCCTTGCAAGCGGCTCGATCTCACCGGCATGGTTCATGCCGATCTCGAACACGGCAAAGTCGCAGTCGGCCGGCAGGCGGGCAAGCGTCAGCGGCACGCCCCAGTGATTGTTGAAGGATTGCTCGGCCGCATGGACCGTGCCGACGCTCGAAAGGGCGTGACGCAGCATCTCCTTCGTCGTGGTCTTGCCCGCCGAACCCGTCACCGCGATCACTTTGGCGCGGGTGCGCCTGCGCGCGCCTGCCGCCAGCCCGCGCAGCGCCCCCAGCACGTCGGGCACCACCAGCTTAGGGATGGCGAGCCGCCCGAGGGCGGGCAGTTTCCCCTCCGAAACCACAAGAATACTGGCCCCCGCCGCCATGGCCGCCGTGGCGAAATCATGCCCGTCGAAGCGCTCCCCCTTGATGGCGAAGAAGGCTTCTCCCGGCTTCAGGGTCCGGCTGTCGATGGAAATTCCGGTCACGCCTTGCGGCATGGTTCCGAAGGGGCGGCCGCCAGTCGCTTCAACCAGCGCCCCCATCTCCCACAGAAGCGTCACGCACCCATCTCCCTCAAGGCCTGTCGCACCTCCTGGTGATCCGAAAACGGATATTTCTGTCCCGCGATCTCCTGCCCTATCTCGTGCCCCTTGCCGGCGACGATCAGCGTATCTCCCGCCCGCAGCATGGCGACGGCGGCCCGGATCGCCTCCCGCCGGTCGCCGATTTCCTTCGCCTCTGGTACCGCCTCCAGGATCGCCCGGCGGATCGCGGCCGGGTCCTCCGAGCGCGGATTGTCGTCCGTCACGATGACGACATCCGCCAGCTTTCTCGCGAGCCCGCCCATGATGGGCCGCTTGCCCGCGTCACGATCGCCGCCGCAGCCGAAGACCAGAATCACGCGCCCGGTGGTGAAAGGCCGAACGGCCTCCAGCACGTTCCGCAGCGCATCCGGCTTGTGCGCGTAATCGACATAGCATTGCGCGCCGCTCGGCGCGGTCCCGACCAATTCCAGCCGCCCCGACGCACCCTTGAGATGTTCGAGCGCGGCGAGCGCCTTATCCGCGCCGATGCCCGTGGCTACGGCAAGCCCGGCGGCGACAAGAGCATTGGCCACCTGGAAATCGCCCGCAAGCGGCAGGTCGATCTCATGGATCGTGCCTTCGTGTTCGACTTCGGCGCGCTGCCGGTGGCGTTCGTGTTCCACGCGCTTGAGCGTGAGAAAGGCACCCTTACGCCCGACGGTAAGCACCGTAAGCCCGGCCTCGCCCGCCGCTCTCTCCGTCGCCTCAGACCATGGATCGTCGGCAAATACGACGGCCGGCGCGCCCTGCGGCAGAAGTTCGGAAAACAGCCGCATCTTGGCCTGGTGATACTGCTCGACCGTGGGATGATAGTCCATGTGGTCGCGGCCCAGATTGGTGAAGGCGCCCGCCGCAAGCCGGACACCGTCGAGCCGCCGCTGGTCGAGCCCGTGGCTGGAGGCCTCCATCGCTGCGTGGGTCACCCCCGCCTCGGCAAGTTCCTTGAGCAGCCGGTGCAGCGATACCGGATCGGGCGTGGTGAGCTCTCCATAGTCCTCGCGCCCCGGCGCGACGACGCCAGTTGTCCCGATGGAGGCCGCGGCAAACCCCGCCTGCTCCCAGACCTGCCGCGTGAAGGAGGCGACGGAGGTTTTGCCGCTCGTCCCCGTCACCGCAACCATGGTGGCCGGCTGGGCGCCATAGAAGCGCGCGGCAGCAAGCGCCAGCGCGCGGCGCGGATCGTCCACCGCGATGACCGGAACGCCAAGATCGCCGACGGCACCCGGCCGCGCCACGACGGCAGCCGCCCCTCGGCGAACCGCCTCGTCGGCGAAAGCCGCGCCGTCCGCCCGCGTGCCTGGCAGTGCGAAGAAAATGTCACCGGCAGAGACGCGCCGGGAATCGGATGAAAGACCGGAGACCATAGCGTCCGATATCGGCCCGCCATGTGGCAAGATGTCGGCAAGATCGCCCAGCTTCATTGTGTCCCAGTTCTCGTCCGGCCCGTCCCCTGCATCAACCGGCGGGGAATCACTGATAGGAGACCAGCAAAGCCTCACCTTCATGGCCGAAATCCGGCTCGACGCCAAGTAGCGGCGCCGCGCGGCGGATAATATTGCCCACGGTGGGTGCCGTGTTGAGGCCGGACGTCGCCCCAATCCCTTCCCTTTCCGGCTTCGGCTCGTCCAGCACGACCAGCACCACGTAATCGGGATCGTTGGCCGGGAACTGGGCGACAAAGGCGTTGAAACGCTTGTCGTTGGAGTAACGGCCATTCACGACCTTCTCGGCCGTGCCCGTCTTTCCGCCCACATAGTAGCCGGGCACCTCGGCGCGGCTGCCGGACCCCTTCTCCACGTTGAGGCGCATCAGATAGCGGATCTTGGCGCTGGTCTCAGGCGAGATCACCTGCGTGGCCACCGCGTTCGCTTCCTCCTCCGTGCGTGGAAGAAAGGTGGGCGGGAAAAGCTTGCCGCCATTCACCATCGCCGCGGCCGCCACGGCCGTCTGCAGCGGCGTCGTCGCCACGCCGTGGCCGAAGGAGATGGTGATGGAGTGAAGCTTCTTCCATTCCCTGGGCTCGGTGGGATGCGCCACCTCGGGAAGCTCCGTCTTCATGCGGTCGAGAAGCCCGACGCGCTTCAGAAATTCCCGGTGACCCTGGATCCCCACCACATCGGCCATCTTCGCGGTTCCGATGTTCGAGGAGTAGATGAAGACCTCCGGGACGGTCAGAACCCTGCGCTTGCCGTGAAAGTCGTTGATGGTGAAGCCGCCGATGCGCAGCGGTTTGCTGGCGTCGAAGCTGTCATCGAGATCGACGAGCCCTGAATCCAGCGCCATCGCTGTCGTGAACAGCTTGAACGTGGAGCCCATCTCGAACACGCCCGCCGACATTCGGTTCAGGCGGTCCTTCTCCAGCGCGTTATAGGGATTGTTCGGATCGTAGTCCGGCAACGACGCCATCGCCATGACCTCGCCGGTGCGCGCGTTCAGGATCACGCCGCCGGCGGCAATCGCGCGGTAACGGTCCATCGCCTGCACAAGCTCGTCATGCAGCACGTGCTGGACCCGGAAATCGATGGAAAGACGCACCGGCTCCAGCGTGTCAGGTCCGGCTAGGCCCAGCGCCTGCAGGTCCGCGAGTCCCTGATCGTCCACATATTTCTCGATGCCCGCGATGCCCTTGTTATCGATGTTGACGAGGCCGAGGATATGCGAGGCGGTCTCGCCGCCGGGATAGAAGCGGCGCTTCTCTGTGCGGAAGCCGAGACCGGGTATGCCGAGCGCCAGGATCTGGCTTTGCTGGCGCGGCGAAAGCTGGCGGCGCAGCCAGACGAAGCCGGCATCGGAGCTCAGCCTGTGATAGGTTTGCTCGTAATCGAGATCAGGCAGCACCCGCCGCAGCTTCTCGATCGCCTCATCCACATCGACGATGCGACGTGGCTCGGCAAAGAGCGAGGCCGTCTTGATGTCCGTCGCCAGCACCGCGCCGTTGCGGTCCACCAGATCGGGGCGCGAGGCCATGGGCCGGCTCTCCGGCAGGTTGACCTGCGGCTCCTCCGTCAGGCCAAGCTGCACGAGACGTCCGCCAATGGCCGCATAGACGCAGAAAAGCGCGGCCATCGTCATGAGCACACGGCCGGGCGCCCTACCGCCTGTGGCCTTGCGCCTCCCCTCCACGACGATGGCCGGCGGGGCTTGCTCGTCCGCTTTCCCGCCATTCCTGAAACGCAGCAGGTTGCTCATTCTCATGGCCGCACTCCCCCCGTCACGGTCGGATCCTGAAGCTCCTCGCCGGAAAGCGCGTAGGTGCCCGCGATCAGCTCCTCGACGGTCACCTTCCGGAAGGGAATACCGCCAAGCGCCATCGGCTCCTCGATCTGCTCGGGCTTGATCACGTCCAGCCCCAGCTCGTCCTTGTAGACCTGTGCCAGCTTCTCTAGCCGGGCGGGCTGTGTGAGCAGGCTCCAGTCGGCCTTGAGCACGTCGATCGCATCCTTTTCGAGCTGGATTCGCGTCTCGAGCGCCTCGATGCGGTTCATCATCGCCTGGGCGTCGTGCTTGGTCTTGTAGGTGAACGCGGCTGCCGAAAGCATGACCGCGATCAGGATGACGTCGCTGGTGCGGAACATCGGCTTACCTCTCGCCAAGCTGCTGGGTGACAAAGAGCGCGGGAACACCCAGAATGTTCAGATCCTCCTCCCCCGCGGGCGCCCCGGTCCGCCTTGCCGCCCTCAGGCGGGCCGAACGGGCTCGAGGATTGCTGGCAATCTCTGCCTGAGAGGCGGAAACCGGCTTGCCGGGTTTTTCAAATGCAGGCGCGGGCGCGTTCGCTTCCGGCAGATGGCGGGAACGGGCAGGCGGAGCCGAGCGCGCCGCAAGGAAGCGCTTGACGATGCGATCCTCCAGCGAATGGAAGGTAACGACGGCAAGAATGCCGCCCGGCTCCAGGAGGCGCTCGGCGGCAAACAGCGCATGCGCCAGCTCGGCAAGCTCGTCATTGACGAAGATGCGAAGGGCCTGGAAGATGCGGGTTGCCGGATGAATCCGGTCGGCAGGCTTGCGCCCCACCACCTGCTCCACCAGGGCAGCCAGATCGCCGGTGGTCGCAAAAGGCTTCTGCGCCCGCCGCTTCTCGATGGCGCGCGCGATGCGGCCCGCATGGCGCTCTTCCCCCAGAAGACCGAAAATGCGGGCGAGATCGCCCGCCTTGAAGCGGTTGACGACATCGGCAGCGCTGAGCCCCTGCCTGCCCATGCGCATGTCGAGCGGTCCGTCCCTCAGGAAGGAGAAGCCGCGCTCGGCCTCATCGAGCTGCATGGAAGAAACGCCGATGTCGAGCACGACACCGTCCACCGGCTCGCCGGCGATCCGCTCCATTTCGGAAAAGCGGCCGAGTTCCAGGCTGAGCCGCCCGCCATAGCGTGCAACCAGCGCCTGACCGGCAACGACGGCATCGGGATCGCGGTCGATGGCTACGACCTCGGCCCCGCGGTCCAAGAGGGCGCGCGCATAACCGCCTGCCCCGAAGGTACCGTCCAGAATGCGTTTGCCTGGTCCCGGTTCGAGGGCTTCAAGCACGTCATCAAGAAGGACCGGAATGTGGCGGGCCGGTCCGCCACCGGCGGATTGATCTCCACCGGGGCCCGCCATCATTCCGAGCTCGCGGCGGCGCGGGCCTGTGAAGCCTGCTGCCGCAACTTCAGAAGCCTTGCGCGGACCTCCGCACTGTGCGCGCGCAGCCGCTCCGGCTCCCACATCTGGAAGAATAGCCCCCGCCCCACGAAAGCCACCTCCGAGACGATCCCCGTATGCTCGCGGATGAAGTCCGTCACGGTGATCCGCCCATCCTGATCGAGCTTCAGAAAGGCCCCGTCCCCATGGACGAAGAAGGACATGTCGTCGGCCGTCTGCAGAAAAGGATCCTCCAACGCTATGCGCTGCTCGTAGCGGTCGAGCAGATCCGGCCCGCCCACATCCATGGCCGGAACGTCCAGAGCCCTCAGTGCGTAGAGATCGGTATAGCCCCGCCTCTGCACGACCGAGCGGAAATGCGCCGGTACGGAAACCCGCCCCTTCGCATCGATCCGGTTGATCGCACTGGATAGAAACCGGTCCATAGCATCCAAAGGCCGCTCTCGACGTCTTGTCCCTCAGCATCAGTTCCCGATCCGCCGAAACGGCTCCTCGAAAGTGGTCCCCGCCCCACGGAAGCAGCGACCTCAAGGCTAGAACCCGAGGTCACTTCTGAACGCACTTGCAGGAAACAATCTCGTCCTGGTTAGAATGGGATAACATGGGGCAATATGGGCGTCAATGGGAATAGCTTCCACGCCCGACGGGAAGCGATGTCCGTACCCTGCCCAAATAGCTGTAAGAAAATGTGAATCCCCCATCCCGCCCCTGACACCGGAGCGGCAGTGGAGGATGCGTGAGGTTGGAAGTGAAACCAGCCGGCCTGTAAGCCGGGTTCTGTTCACCGCGCCGAAGCGCGGTGAGGCAGCCATTCCTCTGGGACCGATGTCGCCACCGGCCTCTAGCAACCTACCCGAACGGCGGGCCGGAAATCGCCCTCGAAGGTCACCCTTCGCGCCGTTCCTATTCGGTCTTGCTCCCGGTGGGGTTTACCGTGCCGCCCCTGTTGCCAGGAGCGCGGTGGGCTCTTACCCCACCCTTTCACCCTTACCCCGCCCGTATTTCGCCTCTTCGCCCGAGACGTTTCCGCCGCAGCGAGCCGAAATACGGGCGGGGCGGTCTGCTTTCTGTGGCACTTTCCCTGGGGTTTCCCCCGCCGGGCGTTACCCGGCACCGTATTTCCGTGGAGCCCGGACTTTCCTCACGCGCTGCCTTTCGACACCTGCGCGCGCGGCTGCCCGGCCAGCTGGTAATCCGTATAAAGGGATTTCTGCGCCAAAAGGCAATGACCCTTAAGCGTCAACCGCCATCGGAAGGCAGCGCGGCGATAAGCCGGGCAAGCGTGTCGCGCGTGGACGGATCGGCAACGCCGTCCACCCGCGCAGGCCGGAAATGGCGCTGAAAGGCGGCCGTCACCACCTCCGTTCCGGCATCGAAGAAGCCCGTAGCCTTAATCCCGTAGCCGTAGCGCGCCAGCATCTTCTGGAATGCCTCAACCTGGGCGCCCTGGTCACCCTTTGCCAGCTCTCTGCCAGGATGAAGCGGAGCGGGTTCGACATGGTGCCCGACACCCGCGCGGGCAAGCAGCCCCCAGGGGAATTTCTCGCCCGGGTCGATCTTGCGGCCGGGCGCGACATCGGAGTGCGCAAGCACCCTTTGCGGCAGGATCCCATGTCTCCGGATCAGATCGCGGCAAAGCGCGATAACGGCCTCGATCTGCCGGTCCGGAAAATCAGGATAGCCGAGATCATGTCCCGGGTTGACGATTTCGATGCCTATGGAGAAGGAGTTTACATCATCCGCGCCGCCCCACGAGCCCTTCCCGGCATGCCAGGCGCGCTTCTCCTCGGGCACGAGCTGCACCACCCGCCCGTCCTCACACACCAGATAGTGGGCCGAAACCTCGCTTGCGGGGTCGCAGAGCCTGGCTTCGGCGGCCTGCTCGGTCTCCATGCCCGTGTAGTGCAGCACCAGAGCATCCGGCTTCGCGCCGCCCCGTCGCTCGCCGAAATTGGGCGAAGCCCTTACCTCGGCACCCGGATAGTCGGGCTCAAACCCGCTCATGTAGGCTGCGGCTCTTCTCGATCTGCTCGTAGGCCGCGTTCAGCGCCGCCACCCGCGTATTGGCTATGGCGAGGAACTCCTCAGGCACGCCGCGGGCGATCAGCCGGTCCGGGTGGCTCTCGGCCACGAGCTGCCGGTAGCGGCGCTTGATCTCGTCAAAGGAAGTGTCGGGGCCGACGCCCAGGACCACATACGGATTGGATGCGTCCGCCACATGGCGGGCGCGGATTTGCGCGAAACGCACCTCGCTGATGGAGAATATCTCCGCCACGCGCGCCAGGAATGCCGCTTCCCGCTCGTGCAGTACGCCATCGGCCTTCGCGATGTGGAAGAGCCCGTCGAGAATATCCTCCAGCATCGGGCAGTCGGCCTTGCCCGAGCCGCACAGGCCGGACATCTGCCTGGCATAGGCTTCGAAGCCCGCCACATCCTGCTTCGCGAGATTGTAGAGCCGTGAGACGTTGCGCATCTCCTCGCGCGGCACGGAAAAAATATCGTGGAAGGCACTGACCTCGTCCTGCGTGACGATTCCATCGGCCTTGGCCATCTTGGCCGAAAGGGCAATCAGCGCGATCGAGAAGGCGACCCGCCGCCTCAGCTTCGGGTCGCCTGCAAAGGCCGTGCGCACGGCCTCCACCAGCCGGGAGAGAATGCTGCCGGAGGCCTGCGCCACGAATTCGGAGATGCGGACGAGTGTCACCATAACGACCGCATCTTTAATCCGATTTAGTGACGAATTCGAGGCCGCTTTTTTCACCAGTGTGCGGCGGGGATGGAATTCCTGCCCTTACGGCCTCGAAACCGGCAAAAGGTGAAAGGTCTTCGCCCGCCGGCGCCACGCCGGCGGGTCATTGAAGCCTGGCGAATTGCGCTACTGGACTCCGCCCGCGCCGCCGGCTCCGCCGGCACCACCAGCGCCGCCGTCAGCCGGCGGGGGTGTCGGGTTCTGGTCGATACCTTGGGTCGTCGAGCCGTCTCCGCCTTCGCATGCAGCGAGCCCAAGCAGGGCGATGGCGGACACAAGGCCGATAAGGATCTTTCTCATCTCACATTCTCCTTTGTTGGCCACGGCCGTTGCCGGGCAGCCGCGATGGAAAATGCGTTTAGCTTTCATGGGTTTCGTAACATTGGATGACGTTTCGTCACATTTATCCCTGTGCGCGCGGGCCGCTTATCGTATATGCGTGACCGGCGTTTCGGCCTTAAAGGAGGTATGGATGGCTTCCGGCAGATGGGATTTCTGGATCGACCGCGGCGGCACCTTCACCGATGTCATCGGTCGCGATCCTGACGGCAGGTTGCATCAGCGCAAGCTCCTGTCGGAGAACCCGGAAGCCTATCGCGACGCAGGTATCCAGGGCATCCGCGACCTCCTCGGCATCGCGCCCGGCGATCCGATCCCCTCCGATCGCGTCGGCGAGGTGAAGATGGGCACCACGGTCGCCACCAACGCGCTTCTGGAACGCAAGGGTGACCGGGTGCTCCTTCTCATCACCAAAGGGTTCCGCGATGCGCTCCGGATCGCCTATCAGGCGCGCCCGGACATTTTCGCCAAGGAGATCATCCTTCCCGAGCAGCTCTATGAGCGCGTGATCGAGGTTCCGGAGCGCGTGCGCGTGGACGGAACCGTGGAGATGCCGCTCGACCTCGACGGCGTCAGGTCGGAAATGGAGGCGGCGCGGCGCGACGGTATTGCGGCTGTCGCCATCGTCTTCATGCACGCCTGGAAATATCCCGAGCATGAAAAGCAGGCGGCCGAGCTTGCCCGTTCGCTCGGTTTCACGCAGGTTTCGGCAAGCCACGAGACCTCGCCGCTCATCAAACTCGTAGGCCGCGGCGACACCACCGTGGTCGACGCCTATCTCTCCCCCATCCTCGCCCGCTATGTCCGGCTCGTGGCCGGAGAGCTTGGCGTGGCGGAAAGCGGCCGCGCAGACCATTCCGCATACCCCCGCCTGAAATTCATGATGTCTTCAGGCGGTCTTACGGCCGCCGACATGTTCCAGGGCAAGGACGCGATCCTTTCCGGCCCCGCGGGCGGCGTCGTGGGCATGGTGGAGACGGCGCGGATCGCCGGGTTCGAGAAGGTCATCGGCTTCGACATGGGCGGGACGTCCACCGACGTCGCCCATTACGACGGCGAATATGAGCGCGCCTTCGATACCGAAGTGGCGGGCGTGCGCATCCGCGCGCCCATGATGCGCATCCACACGGTGGCGGCGGGCGGCGGCTCGATCCTTCATTACGAGGATGGGCGGCTCAAGGTCGGCCCGGATTCGGCAGGCGCCAATCCCGGCCCCGCCTGCTACCGCCGCGGCGGGCCGCTCGCCGTCACCGACGCCAACCTGATGCTCGGCAAGCTGCAGCCTGACTTCTTCCCGGCGATCTTTGGTCCGGAGCAGAACCTGCCGCTCGATGCGGACATTGTGCGGGAGCGCTTCACCGAACTGGCAGAGCAGATCGGCGACGGCCGCAGCCCGGAAGCCGTGGCCGAGGGCTTCGTCACCATCGCCGTCGAAAACATGGCGAATGCCATCAAGAAGATCTCCGTCCAGCGCGGCTACGACGTCACGCGCTATCTGCTCAACTGCTTCGGCGGCGCGGGTGGCCAGCACGCCTGCCTGGTGGCGGATGCGCTCGGCATGGAATCCGTGCTCATTCACCCGCTTTCCGGTCTGCTTTCCGCTTACGGCATCGGGCTTGCGACCGTTTCCGCCTCGCGCCAGAAGGCCCTGGTCAAGCCGCTTTCGCAGGCGGCCCTGCCCGAGATCGAGCGGATGATCGCGGAATTGCAGGAAGAGGTCTCGAAGGAGCTTGGTGACCAGGGCATCGCGGCGGGATCGATCGAATGGGCCCTCAGGCTCGAAATACGCTACGAGGGAACGGACACGACCCTCTCCATTCCCTTCGACGATCGTTCGGTGGATGAGGCGAAGAAGCGCTTCGAAGCCGCGCACAAGGCGCAGTTCGGCTTCGTCTACGACAACAAGCCTTTCGTGGTGGAGGCGGTCAATGTCGAGGGGGTTGACGCGCGGGGAACCGCCCCCGAGGAGCCGGTCCTGCCCCTGGACGACAATGTTCCGGAGCCGCACGTCACCCGGAAGATCTTCTGCGATGGCGCATGGCGCGAGGCCGGCATCTTCCTCAGGAAAGAGCTTGCGCCCGGCAACCGCATTTCGGGCCCTGCCCTCATCATCGAGGACAACCAGACCATCGTGGTCGAGCCCGGCTGGCAGGCCGAGATCACCGCGCGCAACCACGTGCTCATGCGGCGCGTCGAGAAGAAGCCTCGCCAGGCCGCCATCGGCACAGAGGCCGATCCGGTGATGCTGGAGGTCTTCAACAACCTCTTCATGTCCATCGCCGAGCAGATGGGCGTGACGCTGCAGAACACCGCCTATTCGGTGAACATCAAGGAGCGGCTCGACTTCTCCTGCGCCGTCTTCGATCGCAACGGCGCGCTGGTGGCCAACGCCCCGCACATGCCGGTGCATCTGGGCTCCATGGACCGCTCGGTCGAGACCATCATCCGCCTCAACGAGGGTGACATCCATCCAGGCGACGTCTTTGCCTTGAACGCGCCCTACAACGGCGGCACGCACCTGCCGGACATCACGGTGGTGACGCCGGTCTTTGACGAGGAAGGGAAGAACATCCTGTTCTACACCGCTTCGCGCGGCCACCACGCCGACGTGGGCGGCACAGCGCCCGGCTCCATGACGCCGCTCGCCACCACGGTGGACGAGGAAGGCGTGCTGTTCGACAACTTCCGCCTGGTCGAACGCGGGCGCTTCCGGGAAAAGGAGCTCTACGAGCTTCTGACCAACCACCCCTACCCCGCCCGCAATCCGCACCAGAACATCGCCGACCTGAAGGCGCAGATCGCAGCCAACGAGAAGGGCGTGGCGGAACTCAGAAAGATGGTGGCTGATTTCGGGCTCGACGTGGTGGAAGCCTATATGGGCCACGTGCAGGACAATGCGGCGGAAGCCGTGCGCCGGGTCCTCGACCGCCTCCCTGACGAATCTTCTTGGGAGTATCCCACCGACACGGGCCAGGTGATCAAGGTGAAGATCACGGTGGACCGCAAGAAGCGCGAGGCGACGGTGGATTTCACCGGCACCTCGCCCGTGATGAAGAACAACTTCAACGCGCCCGAGCCGGTGACTCGCGCGGCCGTGCTCTACGCCTTCCGCGTCATGGTCGAAGGCTCGATCCCCATGAATGCGGGCTGCCTCAGGCCCATCAACATCATCATCCCCGAGGGCTGCATGCTGAGGCCGTCCTACCCCGCCGCCGTGGTCGCGGGGAATGTGGAGACGTCGCAGCATGTGACGAACGCCCTGTTTGCCGCCATGGGCGCGCTTGCCAACGCGCAGGGCACGATGAACAACCTCACCTTCGGCAATGACAAGTATCAGTATTACGAGACCATCTGCTCCGGCTCCCCAGCAGGGCGCATGAATGACGGACGCGGCTTCCACGGCACCAGCGGCGTCCACACCCACATGACCAACTCGCGCCTGACGGACCCGGAAATCCTGGAGCTCCGCTTCCCCGTACTCCTGGAGGACTTCCACATCCGCGAGGGCTCTGGCGGACGCGGGAAGTGGAACGCCGGCGACGGCACGCGGCGCACCATCCGCTTCCTGGAGACGATGCAATGCGCCATCCTCTCCTCCCACCGCACGGTTCCTCCGCGTGGCGTCGATGGCGGAGGTGATGGCCAGGTCGGGCGGACGGAGGTGCGGCGCAAGGACGGACGCATCGAGGTGCTGAAAGCCTGCGACCAGACCGTTCTTGAAGCCGGAGAAGCGGTGATCGTCACCACGCCGACCGCGGGCGGATTCGGGCGGCTGTAAAACCGGCCGCTCGCCTCCCGCGTTGAATCAACGCTTGAAGTTTCTGAATCGGCGTATGAGCATGGCGGCCGAAATCATTCATTCGACTCGCGTTTCCGCCATGCTTCTCACGGACCGGTGACGGTTCCGCCGCCTTCACTCACGTCGAGCGCCTTCACCACAGCCTCCACCAGCGCCTGCGGCTTGTAACCAAGCCTCGTGGGCGTAAGCCCCATGCGCAGCACGATCAGCCGGAGTGACGGAACGATTGTCATCGTCTGCCCGTCATGCCCGATGAGCCAGTAGGCATCCTCCGGCAGCTCGAACCCCGCGTCAGGATCGGAGTCGGGCGGCTCGTTGATGCGCGGTCCGTGCAGCCAGATGCCGCGGCCATATTCTCCGCCGGAAGCCTCCGTGGGCGTGCGCATCCATTCGACCCAGCCCTCGGGCAGAATCCGCCTTCCCTGCCAGACGCCTTCGCGCAAGAGAAGCAGGCCGAACCGTGCCCAGTCCCGCGCGGAGGCATAGAGGTAGGAGGAGCCTGCGAAAGTGCCGTGCGCGTCCGTCTCCAGCACCGCGGTATCCATTCCCAGAGGCGCAAACAGCATCCTGTACGGCCATTCGAGCGCCGCTTCCGCGTCACCTATCGCGTTCTGCCAGACCCGCGCGGCAAGAATGCTCGACCCGCTGGAGTAGGCAAAGTGCATTCCCGGCGGGTGAAGCAGCGGCTTGTCGGCCGCAAAGGCGGCCATGTCTGGCTCAAGATAGAGCATGCGTGTCACGTCGGTGACGCCGCCATAATACTCGTTGAAGGCGAGCCCGCTCTCCATCCCGAGAAGGTGACCGAGCGTGATGTCGGCGCGCCCGTCCCCCGACCAGGCGGGAAAGAGGTTTCCATCGTCAACCGAAAGCCGGCCGTCTGCCGCGACGGTGCCGGCGATCGCCGCGTTCACGGCCTTGGTCATGGACCATCCGAGAAGCGGGATGTCATGGGTAAATCCGGGGCCGTAACTTTCGGCGATGATGCGGCCGTTCCTGACGATCACCACCGCCCGCATTCCAGGTCCCGTGAGCAAGGGATCATTGACCACGGAAGCGACCGCCGCGCCCGGCGCGGGCTCCACCCGGTCGCCCACCGGCCAGAGGCTTGGGTTGGCGATGCCCGGCGGCCGGTTCACCGCCCGTTGGCCTGCAAGCTCGAAGTCCTTCTCGGGAATGCTGGCGCAGCCCATGCCCTCCCGAAACACGGCATAGCCGCTACCAAAAACGCCGAGCAGGGCCGCCCGCACCCGTGCCTCGTCCTCTTCCACCTCGGCCTGCATGAGCTTGAGCAGGGGATGCCCCGGCGCCTGCACATCGAGCGTAAGCACCTCGTCAGGGTCGCGCCCGGCCAGGAAGGCATTCGAGCATATGATCTTGGCCGCATAGCTGGAGCCGAGGCGGATCAGATCGGGCGGCGAAATCCACAGCCACGCCAGGCCGGCGAGCATCGCCAGCGCAAACAGGCCGGCAAGGCTTTTGGCGATAGAAACGGCAATCCGCATGGCTTATCCCCGGATAGTCAATGCACGATACTGATTCGTATCAGCGGGGGCTCGCCCAAACATGCATATCCTGACGATTCTCGTGCTGATGCTGCCGCTGGCCGCGTGCGCGGGAGGCGCGCTCGATCTGGCGGACCTCGTCCCTTCGCCGGGCACAACCTCTCAGGGCCCCCGCTTTCAGGACAGCAATCCGCATGAGTGGGAAAGCCGCGCACCCTGGACCTACCCCATCCACGGTACGGATGTGTCGAAATATCAGGGTGTGGTGAACTGGGAGGCGCTTGCGGAGGCGGGCATCGCCTTCGCCTTCATCAAGGCCACGGAGGGAGGCGACCGTCTGGACGAGTACTTTCACCGGAACTGGTACGCCGCAAGGGCGGCCGGAATCCCGCGCGGGGCCTATCATTTCTTCTACTTCTGCCGCCCGGCCATAGAGCAGGCGCGATGGTTCATCCGCCATGTGCCGCGTGAACGCGCAGCCCTTCCTCCGGTGCTCGACATGGAGTGGAACCACCGCTCGCCCACTTGCCGCATCAGGCCCGAGCCGCAGGCCGTGCGCGCGGAAATGCGGATTTTTCTCGACGCTGTCGAACGTCATTACGGCAAGCGCCCTATTATTTACACAACTATCGATTTCTTCGACCGTAATGGCCTGGGAAAGTTCAAGGATTACCCGTTCTGGCTGCGCTCGGTGGCTGGTCATCCGGATGAAAAATATGGTGATCATCCTTGGGTATTCTGGCAGTACACCGGAACCGGCATCCTGCCCGGTATCGCCGGAAACGCCGATATCAACGTCTTTCGGGGTGACGCCGGACAATGGCTGGAATGGCTCGAGGCCAACAGCGGCTGACCGCCACGGGGCGCACCGACAGTTCAGGAGAGATCGAATGCACCTGCCAAAGACCCTGTTTGGAGCACTGCTTGCATTGTCCATTCCTTGCGCGGCACTTGCCCAGGAATGCGGCGGCGATTTCTCCGCCTGGCGGGCGGGCGTGGAAGCCGAGGCGGCCGCTCAGGGCGTAGGGGTAAACGGCCTTGCCGCGCTTCGTAGCGCTTCCTTCGACCAGCGCATCGTCAACCGCGACCGCGCCCAGGGCGTCTTCACCCAGACCTTCCGCGAGTTCGCGAACCGGATGATCAACGACTACCGGCTTTCTAACGGACGGCGGAACCTCGAACGCTACGCCGATACCTTCGCCCGCGCCGAACGTGAATTTGGCGTGCCCGGGCCGGTGATCACGGCCTTTTGGGCGCTGGAGACGGATTTCGGTGCCGTTCAGGGCGATTTCTCCACGCTCAACGCATTGGCCACGCTCGCTTATGACTGCCGCCGGCCCGAGTTGTTCCGCCCTGAACTGATCGCTCTTCTGAAGCTCATCGACCAGGGCGCCGTTCCGGCCAATGTCACCGGCGCCTGGGCGGGCGAGATCGGACAGCTGCAGATGCTGCCCTCCGACTATCTCAATCTGGGCGTGGACGGCGACGGGGACGGGCGCGTCGATCTCAAGGCCAGCGCACCGGACGCGATTCTCACCGCCGCGAACAAGATCAGCTCCCTCGGCTGGCGCAGGGGCGAGCCGTGGCTCGAAGAAGTGCGCATCCCCGACAGCCTGCCATGGGACAAAACCGGCCGCGTCAACAAGCTTTCGAGGGCCGAATGGGCCAGCCTCGGCGTGACCCGCCGTGACGGCAGCCCCCTGCCCGCGGACGATCTTCCCGCGGGCCTCGTGCTGCCGATGGGCCACAAGGGGCCGGCCTTCCTCGCCTATCCCAATTTCGACATCTATCTGGAATGGAACCAGTCGCTGGTCTACACGCTGACCGCCGCGCACCTGGCAGCCCGCCTCGACGGCGCACCGCCGTTCGATCCGCGCTCTCCCGAGCCCGGGCTTGAGGCAGAAACCATCAAGCTTCTGCAGCAGAAGCTTGCCGACCGCGGTCACGACGTGGGCGGAATAGACGGCATCCTTGGCTTCAACACGCGCGAGGCGGTGCGCAAGGAACAGCTTCGCCTCGGGCTTCCCGCGGATGGCTGGCCGACGCCGGCGCTGCTGACTGGGTTGTAAACCCCAACGGCTATTGTCTTTGAAGCCTGGCTTTGAACCAGCAGACCAGATCGCCGAAGCCGATCTGTCCGGCGGCTACGCCCACGACCAGATCATCGGACCGTAGCCGCATCGCGCGTCGCCCAGCCCCTTTTACCGGAACGGTTCAAATCGCTTCTTCATACGTTCATCCTGGCGGCCCGGTCGTGGTTCGGATTGTCAGTCCGGTTGAAATTTGCGCTGTGCTGCGGTTTCGCAAGTTCCCCGGTCCGCTGCCCTCCCTAATCCGCCATGGTTTCCAAGCTCGCCAGCCCCTCCGGCGCCGCACCCGCATCGAAGGGTGTCGCCACCTCCACGAACGTATCCGGATAAAAGCCGTTGAAGCGCGTCCTGAGCGCCATGGAATAGGCGCCGATATGGCCGATCTCGATCCAGTCGCCGGTGTCCACCGTCTCCGGCAACCAGAAAGGCCGCGAGAGGATGTCGACGGAATCGCATGTGGCGCCGCAAACGCGGAAAGGCACGATGTTCTGCGGGTTGCCGTTGCGGTGGCGGATGGCCGGATCGGGTATGAAGCGGGCAGGCAGCGTGATCTTGCCGGTCCAGGAATCCGACAGCGAAGCCCAGATGCCGTCATTGATGTAGAGGCGCCTTCCCTTGCGCAGGAGGACCCGCACGATGAGGGAAAAGGCACGCGCCACGATCACCCGGCCGGGCTCGGCCACAAGGGGCGTGGCCTCGAAGCCCCATTCGGTTATGTCGGCGCGCAGCCGCGCCATGATCTGCTCGAGTGATGGCATCTCGCGCGGCTTGCGCCTGGGGTCATGACCGTAGTCGGCCGGAAAGCCGCCGCCGATGTCGAGCGCGGCAAGAGGCACGCCGGCCCTGCCGCGCACCCAGTCGGCCGAAGCAAGGGCGCGCTCATAGACGATGGGGTCCTCGATCTGGCTGCCCACATGGAAGCAGATGCCGACGCGGTAGCCGTTCCGGTGAAGCCGCTGCAGGAGTTCCACCGCATTGGCCGGCCCGGCTCCGAACTTCTTCGAAAGCTCGTAGGCCGCATGCCCCTTGGTCTGGATACGCACGAAGACGGTGATCGTGCCGGGATCGATGTCGAGCGCGCGTACGACGCGCACCAGCTTCGTCACCTCGTCCTCGTGATCCGCTGCGATGGACCGGATCCCGTAGCCCTCCAGCGCCAGCCGGATATCCGACTGCGCCTTGACCGGGTGCATGTAGAGCATCTCGGCGTCCGGCGCGACGGCGCGCACGGCGGAAAACTCGGCCGGCGAGGCGACGTCGAACGCGTTCACCCCTGCTTCGGCCAGCGTTTTCAGCACGATCTTTTCCCCGTTCGTCTTAACTGCATAGGCCGTCTTGCCGGGGAACAATTCCATGAACCGCCGGGCATCCGCCTTCAGCACCTCCGGCCGGAAGCAATAGACCGACTCGTCGGGACGCAACGTCAGCGCCGCATCCCTGGCCGTTTCGAATCGCTGCATCTTTTGCGCTCCGTTGAGATGATGATAATCCGGCGGAGGGGATGCGGACACGGGCGCCCGCACATTCATCTCCGGCGCTAGGGCAGGCCTGCTCCCAGCCGATTGCCTTCTTTTAACACAATGTGAATCCCCCGCATTTGTGGTGAAATTTCAACGACAAAACGGCTCTGCGGAGCATCGGGTTTCACAGGACCGCCGCGGTGCAACAGACAAAAACCTTGGCAATCTGTCATCAAATCGTAGAATCCGGGCTTCAGTCTGCAGAGGAGACTTTTGCTTATGGGACTGACACGGCCACTTAACGCGCTCGTGCTCTGTGCAGCATTCGCGTTCATAGGCGCCCTCATCATGGGTGTCTTACCGTAAGCAGCCATTGAATCAGACAAGTCAGAGACATTTAAGGCCGGGCAGAACCCGGCCTTTTTCAGTCTCAGGCGGCCTTTGCGGCTGTTTCCGGCTCCGCTGCCGGGCGAATGCCGATCATGTGGCAGATCGCGAACGCAAGATCCGCCCTGTTCATCGTGTAGAAGTGGAAGTCCTCCACACCGCGTTCGATGAGGTCGAGCACCTGCTCCGCCGCCACGGCCGCCGACACCAGCTGATGCGTGACCGGATCGTTCTCCAGGCCGTAGAAGCGCTCTGCCAGCCAGGAAGGCACATGGGCGCCGCAGCGGCCGGCAAACCGCACCACCTGCGTGAAATTGTGGACGGGCAGGATGCCGGGCACGATGGGCACATAGATGCCCGCCCGGCGCACGCGCTCGACGTACCGCTCGTAGACATCATTATCGAAGAAGAACTGCGTGATGGCCCGGGTGGCGCCGTTGTCCACCTTGCGCTTCAGCATCTCGATGTCGGTCGCGAAATCGGGACTTTCGGGGTGCTTCTCCGGATAGGCCGAAACGGAAATGTCGAAATCGCCGTGACGGGAAAGCGCCGCCACCAGCTCGGCCCCGTTCGAGTAGCCATGGGTATGCGGCCGATATGCGGCGCCCACCCCTTCGCTCGGGTCCCCGCGCAGCGCAACGAAGCGCTTCACGCCCATTGCCGCAAAGTCGCGGATGACCGCATCCACCTCCTCCCGGGTGGCGTCCACGCAGGTCAGATGCGCGGCGGGCGGCAGATCGGTTTCGTTCAGAATCCGCAGCACCGTGTGTGCGGTGCGCTCGCGCGTGGAGCCGCCCGCCCCGTAGGTGACGGAGACGAAGCTTGGCCTGAGCGGTGCGAGACGCTCGACCGTCTCCCACAGCTTCAGCGCCATATCGTCGCTCTTGGGGGGAAAGAATTCGAACGAGACGCGGATCTTTTCGCCCGCCTGCTGGCGCCGCGCAAACCGGTAAGGCATCACACCGTCTCCCTGCGCTCGGAAGCATTGTCCGCCGCGACCGCAACCCGCGTGTCCCGCGCAAGCCACAGCTTGACCGTAAGCCCTTCCGCCGCCTCGCCTTCCGGGGCGAAGGCGAGGGTTTCCTCGAGGTCCAGTTCCGCCTCGGCAAGCCATTCGCCGATCTGCCGGTCGGAGAAGCCCAGCCGCAGATGCGCATGCTCCTCGCGCAGGAACTCGTGCGCGTGCGGCGCGAAATCCACGATCACCAGCTTCCCGCCGGGGCGTAAAAGGCGCGCCGCCTCGCGGATCGCGGCTCCCGGGTCCTCGAGATAGTGCAGCACCTGATGGATGGTCACGAGATCGTGCGCGTCCCGCTCCACGGGCGGCGCATAGATATCGCCAAGACGCACCAGCGCGTTCATCACGCCTGCGCGCTCCAGATTGGCGCGCGCCACGGCCAGCATTTCGCGCGAAAGATCGATCCCCACGCCGCGCCGGTAAAGCGGGGCGAACAGCTCCAGCAGGCGGCCCGTGCCCGTGCCGAGATCGACCATGGACTCGAAGGGCCTGTCGCCAACGAGCCGCTTCAGCTCCGCCTCCACAGCCGCGTCGGGCACATGCAGTGAGCGGATCTGATCCCAGCTCGCCGCATTCTTGGCAAAATATTCGGCCGCCCTCTCCTGCCGCCGCCGCTTGATGGCCTCCAGCCGCTCCAGGTCGCGGTCCGCCAGCGGGTCCGCCCGGTCCACCCGTGCGACGATCCAGTCCACCACCTCGCGCTGGGCAACCTCCTCCGCAAGGCGGAAGAAAGCCCAGGAGCCTTCCTGATAGCGGACGATGAGGCCCGCATCGAGCAGGAGCTTCAGATGGCGGGAAACGCGCGGCTGCGACTGGTTGAGAACTTCCGTGAGATCGGAGACCGTCAGATCCGCATGAGACAGGAGAAGGAGGATACGCAAGCGGCTGGGCTCGGCCGCTGCCTTGAGAATGTCGACCATCATGTCGAGCCGGATTTGCGTCCGCGGCCGTTTCAGCATGCCATGCTCCAGAAAGATATAAAGATATCTTTATATGAAGCCCGCTTCCTTGGCAAGCACGGCTTGATTTATATGCCCGATGATTTCATCGTGCGCTGGAAATGGCACTCTTCCTCTCCTGGACCCAAACCGGGCACGGGCTGCAACCACCTAAGCGCAGGCAAAAAAGCGATGACAGCCTCCACCTTCCGGCAACGTGCCGTGAACAAGGCGCTGACGGTGCTTCTCCCGCAGGCACCCTACGCGGATATCGAGCGCATCCGCGCACTCGCCAACGACCGCAAGCTGCGCGCACTGCCGCCTTCCGTGGCCGTCTGGTTGGCGACGGTCGCCCATGTGCGCCACGTGCACACCGACTATGACACCCTTCTTGAAGAAGGTTACGACCGCGATTCCGCTCGCTTCTTCGTTGTCGATGAAATCAATGCGGTGCTGACGCGATGGCGCGCGACGCGCTTGCTCGATCCGGACGAGGACGAAACAAGCGTCTCCATCTCCCTTCTGGAAAATCGGCACGGCTGAGCGCACGCGAAGGGAAGAAGACGCATTTGGATGTTTTGATCCCGGAAGCCGCAACGCAACGCAGCATCATCTCGGAGGCCACCGCACTTGCCTGCGGTCATCTCGGAAGCCGCGCAGCGGCTAGCCGGGACCCAGCAGTGCCATCCCCACCTTCTTCCTGATCCCGGCTCTCGCTTCGCACCGCCGGGATGACAGGGACATGGCCGGGATGGCGGCAGGAAAGCGCGACCGTAGATGAATGACGAGTGGCACCGCCGCCGCGTCTGTTCTCACGCCGCTCTAAGCGCCTGCGATAGCCTGCAGAAGGCGCCTGGCCACATCCTCAACCGTATAGGGTTTCTGGAGCGTCGGCCGCCCGTTCCATTCCGCGGGCATGCCGGAGCTGTCATATCCCGTCGCAAAGACGATCGGCACGCCCCGCTCCGCCAGCAGCGCGGCCAGCGGAAAGACCTGCAGCCCGCCCACATTGACATCGAGGATGGCCGCATCCGCCTCCACATCCGCCTTCACCAGCGCCTCGGCGCGGTCCAGGCGCATGACTGGTCCCACCACGGCACAGCCGAGGTCCTCCAGGATCATTTCAAGATCCATGGCCACGAGCGCCTCATCCTCGACGACGAGAACGCGAATGCCACTCAACTTGCCGGAAAAAACGGTCATGGGAACCTCGGTCGCGGCCGGAGACGATGGCAGCCGAGCGCGGAGAGCCGCGCCCGGATAAGCTCAACGCGCGAAACCGGCTTTGGTTCACAAGGGGTTGCGCCGGTTTCCGCACCCGCCGCGGCCGCTTACCGCGTCAGTCGCTTGTATGTCACCCGCTTCGGGTTGACGCTCTCCGGCCCAAGCCGCCTGATCTTGTCGGCCTCGTACTCCGCAAAGTTGCCCTCGAACCACTCGACATGGCTGTCGCCCTCGAAGGCGAGGATGTGGGTCGCCAGCCGGTCGAGGAACATGCGGTCGTGCGAGATGATGACGGCACAGCCGGCGAAGTTCTCCAACGCATCCTCGAGCGCGGCCAGCGTCTCCGTATCGAGGTCGTTGGTCGGCTCGTCGAGCAGGATGACATTGCCGCCCTCCTTCAAGAGCTTGGCCATGTGCACACGGTTGCGCTGGCCGCCCGAAAGCGTGCCTACCTTCTGCTGCTGGTCGCCGCCCTTGAAGTTGAAGGCGGAGCAATAGGCTCTGGAGTTAACCTCGTGCTTGCCGAGCTTGATGATGTCGTTGCCGCCCGAAATCTCCTCCCACACGGTCTTGTTCGGATCGAGCGCATCGCGGCTCTGGTCCACATAACCGAGCTTCACCGTCTCGCCGATGCGGATCGTGCCGCTGTCGGGCTGCTCCTGCCCGGTGATCATGCGGAAGAGCGTGGTCTTGCCGGCGCCGTTCGGGCCGATGACGCCGACGATGCCGCCCGGAGGAAGCTTGAAGGAGAGGTTGTCGATCAGAAGCCGGTCGCCATATCCCTTCGAAAGGTTCTCGACCTCGATCACCACATTGCCCAGCCGCTCGCCCGCCGGAATGATGATCTGGGCATCGCCCGGCCGCCGCTCGTTCGCCGCCTGCACCAGCTCCTCATAGGCGCGGATACGGGCCTTGGACTTGGCCTGCCGCGCCTTCGGGCTTGCGGCAATCCACTCGCGCTCGCGTGCCAGCGCCTTCTGGCGGGCGGCCTCCTCGCGGCCCTCCTGTTCCATGCGCTTGGCCTTCTTTTCCAGATAGGCCGAGTAGTTGCCCTCGTAGGGAATGCCGCGCCCCCGGTCGAGCTCCAGAATCCAGCCTGTGACGTTGTCGAGGAAATAGCGGTCGTGGGTGACGATCAGCACCGCGCCCGGATATTCGCGCAGATGCTTTTCAAGCCACGCCGTGGTCTCGGCGTCCAGATGGTTGGTCGGCTCGTCGAGAAGAAGCAGGTCCGGCTGGCGCAGGAGAAGCTGGCAGAGCGCGACGCGGCGCTTCTCGCCACCCGAAAGCTTCGTCACGTCCGCATCACCCGGCGGGCAGCGCAACGCCTCCATCGCCATCTCCACCTGAGATTCGAGGTCCCACAGGTTCTGGCTGTCGATCTGATCCTGGAGCTTCGCCGCCTCCTCCGCCGTCTCGTCGGAGTAATTCATCATCAGCTCGTTGTAGCGGTCGAGGATGGCCTTCTTCGCCGCCACGCCTTCCATGACGTTGCCCATCACGTCGAGCGCGGGATCAAGCTGCGGCTCCTGCGGCAAGTATCCGACGGTCGCGCCCTCGGCGAGCCAGGCCTCGCCGGTGAACTCCTTGTCGATCCCGGCCATGATCCTGAGTACGGTGGACTTGCCGGCGCCGTTCGGGCCCAGAATGCCGATCTTGGCGTCCGGGTAGAAGGAGAGATGGATGTTGTCGAGAACCTTCTTGGCTCCGTAGGCCTTGCTGAGGCCGGCCATGTGGTAGATGAACTGTCGTGCCATTTGGGCGAAACTGCTCCATGGTGTCGGGTGAATGGTGAATGGGAATAACCGCCGACGCTCGGCACCAGCCAAACCATTCACCATTGACCATTCACTATTCACAAATTGCCGCGTATGTAGGCCAAACACCTTCGGGGAGCAACGTGGCATTCCACACCGCGACCACGCTCGAGACGTCCACGGGGGCCGCCCTTCGCCTTTATGTCGAGCCCGCCGCGGGAAGGCCGAGGGGCGTCGTACAGATCAGTCACGGGCTTTGCGAGCATGCGGGCCGCTACAGCCCCTTCGCCCGCTTTCTCGCCGGCCGCGGCTTCCATGTCTACGCACATGATCATCGCGGGCACGGCGCAACCGCGGCGCCGGCTACGCCCCGAGGCTCTTTCGGGCCACGGCCCGCGGCGCGCAATGTCCTTGCGGATGTCCTGGACGTGCACAGGCATGTTTCGGAGAGCCATCCGGACTTGCCAGTCTTCCTGTTCGGACAGTCCATGGGCGCGATGGTCGTGCTGGCCATTCTCGCCCGCCGGAGCCTGTCGGTGGCGGGCGTTGCCGCCTATAACATGCCCTTTCCGTCCCGGTTTGCGGCCCGCGCCGCCAAAGCCGTGCTCGCCTGGGAACGCTTCCGCCTCGGCTCGGATGTGCCCTCGCGCCTTCTGCCGCGCTTCACCTTCCAGGCCTGGGCAGACGCCGTGCCCGATGCCTGCACGCCGTTCGACTGGCTCTCGCGGGACCGCGAAAGCGTCGGAGCCTTCATGGCCGATCCCTCATGCGGCCTCGCACCGGCGGTTGGGGTATGGGAAGCCGTTTTCGATTTCAGCCTCGCGATCGCGGCTCCTGGCGCTTTCGCTGCCCTGCGGAAGGACCTGCCGATCCGGCTCGTGGGCGGCGGAGCCGATCCCGTCACCAGCTATGGCCGCGCGGTCCTGCGCCTTGAATCGCACCTGCGCCGAAAGGGCTTTTTGAATCTGGAAACAAGCCTCTACGCGGAAAACCGGCACGAATCTCTGAACGAGTTGAATCGGAATCTCATCATGGGGGAGTTCGCCACCTGGGCCGAAAGGGTGAGCGCGCGGCGAACGGACTGAGCCCTCCGCCGCGCTGACGACTTGCGCGCCTCAGCTCACATCCGCCGCTGCTCGTCGCTCGGCTCGGAAACGCCCTCCAGCGCAAATCCTGCGGAATGTCCGTCGCGGCGCGCGAGATCGCCGAGGGACACGATGCCGACCAGCCGCTTGTCCCGGTTGATGACAGGCAGCCGCCGCACCTGATGCTTCGCCATCAGCTCGGCTACGTGGCTCGCATCGTCGTCCTCGTAGCAGTAGGCGACCCGCTCCGACATGACCTCGCGCACGGTCGTGTTGCCGGCGGTGCGCTCCTCGGCCACGGCGCCCATGGCGATGTCGCGGTCCGTCACCATCCCGATCAGCCGATCGTTCTCGCCCACCGGCAGCGCGCCGATATTGTCCGCACGCATCTTGCGGGCCGCCTCGCATATGGTGGCGTCCGGATCGATCAGATCGACCGACCTTGTCATGATCTCCTGTATCTGCATGGCCCGTTCTCCTGCTTCGAGCGGTTGTTTTCCGGACGAAACAAGGCTAGGGCCATGATGTTTCACTACACTGCCCCGGAAATCGCTTCCCGTGTCAGCACCCAAGGAACCTGCTGCCGCCATGGCTGAGCCTCCGCTGAAGGGACTTCGCGTCATCGAGCTTGCGCGCATCCTCGCCGGCCCCTGGGCCGGCCAGATGCTCGCCGATCTTGGCGCCGACGTGATCAAGGTCGAAAATCCGCAGGGCGGCGATGACACGCGCCGCTGGGGCCCGCCCTTCGTTGTCGGCGCCGATGGCGAAAATCTTTCGGCCGCATATTTCCACGCATGCAATCGCGGCAAGCGTTCCATCGCCCTCGACTTCGGCAAGGAACGGGATCGCGAAATCCTTTTGAAGCTGATCGCCACAGCCGACGTCCTCATCGAGAATTTCAAGGTCGGCGGCCTGAAGAAATATGGCCTCGATTACGAGAGCCTGAAGACGGTCAATCCGCGCCTCGTCTACTGCTCCATCACCGGCTTCGGCCAGAATGGCCCCTACGCGCCGCGCGCAGGCTACGATTTCATCATCCAGGGCATGTCCGGGCTCATGTCGATCACCGGCTCTGCCGACGGCGAGCCGCAGAAGGTGGGCGTGGCCGTCACCGACATCTTCACCGGGCTCTACTCCGTTATTGCCATCCAGGCGGCCCTCCGCCATGCGGAAAGGACCGGCGAAGGCCAGTTCATCGACATGGCGCTCTATGACACGCAGATCGCGGTGCTTGCCAACCAGAACCTGAATTTCCTTGTGTCGGGCACGGCCCCGACGCGCATGGGCAACGCCCACCCCAATATCGCGCCCTATGAGGTGTTCGAGGTCAAGGACGGCCACTTCATCCTGGCGGTCGGCAATGACGGGCAGTTCGCACGCTTCTGCCGCGTGATCGAGCGGGAGGAACTCGCGGCCGATCCCGGCTTTTCGACCAACGCCGCGCGTGTCGCCAACCGCGAAAAGCTGCGCGCGGAGATCGCGCCGAGGCTGAAAGCCTTCGCGCGCGACGACCTGCTCGCAAAGCTCGAGGAAGCAGGCGTCCCGGCAAGCCCCATCAACACGATCGCCCAGATGTTCGCCGATCCCCAGACCGTCGCCCGGGGCATGAGACTCGATCTGGAGGACGCCAGCGGAAACCACATCCCGTCCGTCCGCGCGCCGATGGTGATGTCGCAAACGCCGCTCTCCTACCAGCGTCCAAGCCCCCGCCTGGGCGAGCACACACGGGAGATTCTCCGCGAGCTGGGGCTCGATGAAGACTAACTGCCGCTAGGGCCGCCCCGGCTCTGCGGCTTCATGCCGCCGGTCTGGCCCAGTTGCACACCCGATGCTGGCGCGGGCATGGCGGCGCGCAACGGCCTAGAATGGCGGGCAACATTCTTGACCGCCGCCCCGGCGGCAATGCTAACGTCGGCCGAAATGCGGGACCGCCTTCCGGGCGAACCTCGGCCGCTACGACAGAAAAACGGAGGCTTGGCTATGCTGGAACGGCTCGACAAACGGCCGAACGACCTTAGCGCATTCTGGATGCCGTTCACGGCGAACCGGCAGTTCAAGCAGGCGCCGCGCATGCTGGTTGCCGCTCAGGACATGCACTATACCACCGATGACGGGCGTAAGGTGCTTGACGGCACGTCGGGCCTGTGGTGCGTAAACGCCGGCCACTGCCGGCCGAAGATCACCGAAGCGATCCGCGAGCAGGCGGGTAAGCTCGACTATGCCCCCGCATTCCAGATGGGCCATCCGATCGCATTCGAGTTCGCAAACCGTCTTGTCGATGTTGCGCCGGAAGGGCTCGACCATGTGTTCTTCACCAATTCCGGCTCCGAATCCGTCGAAACGGCGCTCAAAATCGCGCTTGCCTATCACCGGGTGAAGGGGGAAGGCTCGCGCACCCGCCTGATCGGCCGCGAGCGCGGCTACCACGGGGTCAATTTCGGCGGCACGTCCGTCGGCGGCATCGTCAACAACCGGAAGATGTTCGGCACGCTGCTCACAGGCGTGGACCACCTGCCGCACACCCATCTGCTCACTAAAAACGCCTTCTCCCGCGGCGAGCCGGAGCACGGAGTGGAGCTGGCGGACGAGTTGGAGCGCATCGTCGCCCTGCACGACGCCTCGACCATTGCCGCCGTCATCGTTGAGCCGGTGGCGGGTTCCGCGGGCGTGCTCATCCCGCCCAAGGGGTATCTCAAGCGCCTGCGCGAAATCTGCGACAAGCACGGCATTCTGCTCATCTTTGACGAGGTCATCACCGGTTTTGGCCGGCTGGGTACGCCCTTTGCCGCCGATTACTTCGGCGTCGTGCCGGACATCATGACCACCGCCAAGGGCGTCACCAACGGCGTGATCCCCATGGGTGCGGTGTTCGTGAGGAAGGAGATACACGATGCCTTCATGACCGGACCCGAGCACATGATCGAGTTCTTCCACGGCTACACCTATTCGGGAAATCCGATCGCCTGCGCGGCGGGCCTGGCAACGCTGGAAACCTACAAGGAGGAAGGCCTGCTCAACCGCGGTGAGGAACTCGGGGCCTATTGGGAGAATGCGCTGCACTCCCTGAAGGATGCGCCGCACGTGATCGATATCCGCAACATCGGCCTGGTTGGCGCCATCGAGCTGGAGCCCATCCCCGGCCAGCCGACGAAGCGCGCTTTCTCTGCCTTCCTGAAGGCCTTCGAGAACGGGCTTCTCATGCGCACGACGGGCGACATCATCGCCCTTTCCCCGCCGCTCATCATCACCAAGGATCAGATCGATGAAATCGTCGATCAGGTAAGAAAGGCCCTCAACGCCATCGATTGATATTGTGCGGCGAAAGCCCCGGCAAAGACAGACCGGGACTTTCGCCTATGGTCTTTTTCAGGCCCGCGCCTTTTTCATGGGCCCGGTCTCGGCAGCCTCGAACATGCGCGCCTTGTAGACAAGGCCGGCGGCGGCACCGCCCAGAAGCGGCGCGACGATGAACAGCCAGAGCTGGGCAATCGCAGCCCCGCCCGAGAACAGAGCCGGCCCGATCGAACGCGCCGGATTGAGGGATGTACCGGTAATCGTGATCGAGAACAGATGAATGGCCGTCAGCGTCAGGCCGATGACGAGACCTGCCATTGCGGTGCTGTGCTTCTCCGACGTCACGCCGAGAATGACCATCACGAACAGGAAGGTCGCCACCAGTTCCACGATAAAGGCCGCGGCAGTGGAATAATTGCTCCACCCGTTGGCCGCCAGATTGGCCGGTGCGCCGTCCGCCGAACCGGAGGCGATGATCCAGAGAAGAAGGGCAGCGATCACGCCGCCGACCACCTGCGCCGCCATATAGGGGGCCACGTCCTTGGCCGGCAGCCGGCCGGCCAGATACACACCGAGCGTGACGGCCGGATTGAGATGGGCGCCCGAGATGGGGCCGATCGCATAGGCCATGGCGATCACCGTGATCCCGAAAGCGAAGCCTATGGCAAGCGCACCGCCCGTGGGAATGAGACCGCCGAAACCACCGGTCACCACAGTGGCACAGCCGATAAACACAAGACAGAACGTGCCGAATACTTCTGCAAGATAAGTTTTCATGGCGCGAATCACCTCGCATGTGCTGTTGCGGGCGGAACAGTTCTACAAATGAATAGGGAAAGCAACCTGCCGGTAAACTTGGCGCAGGATCGCGCCGGGCAAACCGTTGCATTTACGGGCTTTGCACGGCGGAAACAGCGACGCCGGACCGATTTGTTCCGCGATTGATTATCGCGTCATCTACGGCGGAAACTAACGGCGATACGCGATTGATTTGCGGCGCGCGGTTGAAGGCGGCGAGTGTTAAACCGCCGCCAGTGCCGCCTCCACCTGATCGCGCGACGGGGTTCCCGCACGGCCGCCGAATACCGTGCATTTCAGGGCGGCCGCCGCGTTGGCGAAACGGATGAGCTGCCGCACCGGCATGCCCTCGGTAAGACCGAGGACGAATGCGCCATGGAACACGTCACCCGCCGCAAGCGTATCGACGGCCTTGATCCGAGGCGGCCGCTCCTGGCAGATTTCGCCCGCCTCGTCCATCCAGAAACACCCTTCGCCGCCCGCCGTGACGGCGACGAAGCATGAGAACCGCGAAGCCAGTGACCGAACCGCCTCGGGCACGTTGGAGGCTCCACTGACCGCCAGCGCAGCAGGCTCGGAGAAGACGGCGTGGCTTGCCCTTTCGGTAAGCGCAGCGATCACGGAGGGCTCGCCCACATCTGCATCGAGAACGCGCGGTATGTCCGCCTCCCGCGCGGCATCGAGCACGGCCGCCGCCCCTTCCGGCCAGCGGATGTCCACGAGCACGGCACTCGCCGTGCGGATCTCCTCGAGCGGCAGCCAGCCGGTCTCCCTGCCCAGTCCGGGCGGATAGAACGGCACGACCAGCCGCTCGCCTTCCGCGTCTACGATCACGGTGGAAAGCGGCGAGCCGACACCCTCGAAGGTCCGCACGTGGCGGCAATCGACGCCTGCTTGTTCCAGATCGGCAATGATCCGGGCGCCCACCGCATCCGATCCGATGCGCGAGATGAGGGACGCACTGCCACCCAGCCTGGCCGCGGTGGCGGCTGCGCTTGCCGCCATGCCGTGGGCAATCTCCACCATGGCCGTCGGCAGGACCTTGCCCGGTCCGGCCGGCATCCGCTCGACGCGGTAGATCGTGTCCCACGTGGCCGAGCCGCAGAAGAAGATGCGCCCGCCCCTGTGCGCGCCGCCCGCTGCCACCGGCCCCGGCATTCAGGCTTCGCCCTGCTCGATGATGCCGCGCTCGCGAAGGCTGGCGATCATTTCCTCGGAGAAGCCGAAGTCGCGCAGGATTTCCTCCGTGTGCTGGCCGACGATCGGCGCCGGGCGCGCAATCTCGGGCGGCGTCTCGCTCATCTTCACGGCGGGCCCGATCACCTTGACCGTGCCCGCGCGCGGATGCTCGTAGCTCGTGACGAGACTCATATGGCGCACCTGCGGGTCGTCCATGACGTCGAGATGGGTCTTGATCTCGCCGCACCAGATGTCGGCGGCCAGCAGCGCCTCCAGAAGATCGGCCTTGGTCCACTTGCGCGTCTCTTCCGCAAGCTTCTCCCAAATCTCGTCGCGCTTCACATAAAGCGTCTCCGGATCGTCATAGACGAGCAGATCGGGCGCTCCCAGCACATCCACCAGCTTGCGGTACGGGCTCATCGCGATCGAGACCCATCCGTCCTTGACGGGATAGAGCCCGAAGGGCGCGTCCATGCCGGGATGGCCGATCGAGGAATTGGGGCGCTCCAGATTCTCCCCGAAGTTCATGACCCAGACCATCTCCTGGTTCTGGTGCTGCAACAGGGCGGAGAGAAGATCCACCTTGATCTCCTGCCCCTTGCCGGAGCGCTCGCGCCAGTAGAGCGCGCTCAGAATGCCGTAGACCATGTTCATGGCGCCTATCTGATCGGCGAACCCCGCGCCCACCGGCACCGGCGGACCGTCCCGCCTGCCGGTCGCGGCGGCCAGTCCCGTCAGGCCCTGCAGCAGCATGTCCTGGCCCGGCCGGGTCACATATGGGCCGCTTTCGCCATAGCCGGAGCCCGAGCAGTAAATGATGCGGGGATTGACCTTCTTGAAAGCCTCATAGCCATAGCCCAGCCGCTCCATCACGCCGGGGCGGAAATTCTGGATGACGACATCCACCTTCTCCGCGATCTTGAAAAGCACCTCCTTAGCCTCGGGCGCCTTCAGGTCGATGGCGATGGATTGCTTGTTGCGGTTCCAGGCCAGGAAATTGGGGCTTTCCGTCCCGCCCACCCAGCGGTTCTTGAACGTCATGGTGCGGAACAGGTCGCCCTGCCCGGGCCGCTCCACCTTGATGATGCGCGCGCCCATATCGCCAAGAAGCTGGGTCGCGAACGGCCCCTGCAGCAGATGGCTGAAGTCCAGAACGGTTACGTCTTCGAGTGCCTTGGGCATGTCAGTCCTTTTCCATAAGTAGCCTGCGTGCGGCCTTCTCGCTCGCCCGCGCATAGGTGTCGTTTGCTTCCCGGATAAGCGACGCCTTGTCGCCGCCGTTCTTGAGCCATTCATGGACAAGCTCGCCCATATGCTCGAAAGCCGGGATGAACCCGTCGAAGCGCGGGCGCAGATAGGCCTTGTCCATGCTTTCCAGAGTGCCGGTGAAGAAGTTGCGGCAGTCGGCGTTCGCCTCCGGATCGAGCCATGCGCTGCGCAGTCCGGGCTGGCCGCCTTCGCGATAGTAGTCCCCCGCCTGGTGCTCCGGCTGGTGCACCCAGCTCAGATATTCCACCGCGGCTTCGACCTCGCGGCAGCGGGCCGAAATCGCGCATCCCGCCCCGCCCAGGATAGTGCCGGCCGCGGGGTCGGGACCCGGCCCGGCTATATTCGTATAAATCAGAGGCTTTGCCACGCCCTGCCGCGAGTAGTTGGTATAGCCGAAGGCGAAGGGAACGTAGACGATCTCGTCTCCGCTCGACATCGCGTCATAGGTCGCGATCGGGTTCCAGTCGCGCGAGAGCGGATGCGAGAGCTCCGCGAGTTGGCGCAGGTAATCGAGCACCGCGTCAAAGACATGGGGCGCCAGCAGCCGGTCCGACCAAGGCTGGATCGGATGTCCGAGATTGGCCGAAAGGGTGGCGACGAGGCAGGCCGCATCGCTTTGGCAGGAGGGCATGGCCAACCAAAGCCCGGCCGCCCGCGCCGCGTGTCCGAGCTCCAGAACCTCCGCGAAGGTGCGGGGCGGCGCCTCCCGTCCGAGCCGGTCGAGCAGGTCGGGACGGTAGCTTGCCACCTGCGCCGCCGCGTCCGTCGGCAGGGCATAGATGCTGCCCGCGTAGTCATAGGAGCGCGTGGACGGGCCGACGCTTTCCCGATTGAGCATGGCATGGAACGCGGCGGGAAAGAGCGGTTTCAGATCGCGCAGGCAACCGAGCGCATGCGCCCGCCCGGTGAAGGGATGATCGATCACCAGAAGGTCGAACTGCTCCGCCAGTTCCTCCACCGGCTGAACGCCAAAATCGCGCAGGCTTCGCCGGCTCCATTCGACCTCGATGTGCGGATGACGGGCGGTGAAGCGGGCAACGTTCCGCGCAAGCGGGTCGAAGCCGCGCGAGTGATCCCAGGTGATGCCGCGCAGACGGACGGTCAAGACGATGCTCCCTTTTTCATGTGGATGCCGACCATCGCCGCCAGAGGCGGCGCGCTGGTATCGGTTTCGATGCTGGCGATGTGCCAGCGGCCGAGATTGGCCGCGTAAAGCGTTTTTCCGTCGAAGGCGATGTTGGTCGGATGGCACAGCAGATGTGCCTCCGGGTCCTCGACATAGACGTCCAGCCTGCCCGACCTATCGATCCGGAGGATGCGGGACGGCTCGTAGCAAGAGACGAACAGATCGCCCCGCTCGTCGAGCGCGATGCCGTCGGGAAGGCCCGGTAGGTTTTCCGCCGCCACGCCGATCCCCGCGGGCAGGCCGTCCGGCCCGATTTCGATGCGGCTCACCTTCCGCCCGAAGGTTTCGACCACATACAGCGTCCTGCCGTCCTCCGAGAGCGCCATGCCGTTCGCAAACTGCATCGGCTCGCGCCACCAGAGCTCGCCCTCCCCGCTCGAAAGGTCGTAGCGCCACACGCCCGGACCGGCCGCCCCTGCGCCGAAGCTGTCGGAAACGTAGAGGCAGTTGCGGTGCGGATCGACCACCGGATAGTTCGGTATGCGTATTCCGGGCGCGGTAAAGCGCGTCAGCGAGCGGTCGGAGAGATGAAGACGCCAGACGGCGGCGCTCTTCTGGTCACAGACGTAAAGATTCGCGTCGCCCTCGAAGGCCAGCCCGAGCGTGAAGCCGCCCGTCGTCGCCAGGCGCTCTATGGCTCCCGTGCGCGGGTCGATGCGCACGATGTCCCCTTCCGCATTGCCGCACCAGACGGAGCCGTCCGCCGCCACGGCCACCCCCTCGGGATGATGCAGGCGGGGATCGGAGTACTGGCCGTCGAAGAACACCGACACACGGTCGAGCGGCAGCACAGCCGGGTCCTCATGTGTAAAGGGTGATCTCGTCATGTGACGCCTTCCTCAATCATTCGCCGATGCGTTCGCCCGTCTCGCGGGAGAAGAAATGCAGCGCACTCCTGCCGAAGCGGAATCCGACCTTCTCTCCCATGCTCACGGAAATCGACTTGTCGGCCTTCACGGCGATGAGCTCGTCGCCCAGTCTGGTCGTGACGAGTACGCTGTCGCCGAGAAGCTCGGCCGTATAGACCTCGCCGTCGAAATCCCCCTCGCCGCTATTGACGACCGACATGTCCTCCGGCCTTTGCCCCAGGATTGCCGGCCCGGACAGCCGAACGTCCCGCGCCTCGATCGAGAAGCGCGGATGGCGGACGCGGCCATCCGACACGTCCACTTCGATGAGGTTCATCGAGGGGTTTCCGAGGAATCCGGCGACGAACGCATTGGCCGGCCGGTTGTAGATCTCTAGCGGCGCGCCCACCTGCTGCAGCCGGCCGTCGCGCATCACCGCCACCCGGTCGGCCATGGTCATCGCCTCCACCTGGTCGTGGGTGACGTAGATCGTCGTCGTCCCGAGCTCGCGCTGCAGGTGCTTGAGCTGGGCACGCATCGACACCCTCAGCTTGGCGTCCAGATTGGAAAGCGGCTCGTCCATGAGAAAGAGCTGCGGCGTGCGCACGATGGCCCGTGCAAGGGCCACGCGCTGGCGCTGCCCGCCCGAAAGCGCGCTCGGTTTGCGGTCGAGCAGCCCGGCAAGCTCCACCCGCTCGGCAGCCTCCCGCACGCGGCGTTCCCGCTCCGCCTTCGGCACGCGCGCCACCTTGAGCGGATAACCGATGTTCTGCGCGATCGTCATGTGCGGGTAGAGCCCGTAGTTCTGGAACACCATGGCCAGATCGCGCGCGCCGGGCGGCAGGTCGTTGACGACCTTTCCGCCGATCAGCACTTCGCCGCTCGTCGGCTCATCCAGACCGGCCACCATGCGCATGGTGGTCGACTTGCCGCATCCGGAAGGTCCAAGCAGGACGAGGAATTCGCCATCCGCGATGTCCAGCGAAATGCTGTCCACGGCGACGAAGGTGCCCCAGCGCTTGGTGATCGAATTCAGTGTCACGGGAGCCATGGCTTACATTTCCCGGAAAAAGAAACGCCCGTCGAAAGGCACGGCCTCGCGCCGCCCTCCGACATCCACAAGTTCAAGCCGGTCGTCGGCCATCTCAACGGCCGCCACCTCGCGGAAGCCCTCGACTATGGGAATGGCCCCGAGAGCGTAGCGGACCACCGTGGGCCTCGCCGGATCGAGAGCAAGGGCGGCGCGCTGCCCGGCCTTGCCGAGCGCCTCGGCGTCGAGCGCGAAATCCGAACAGCCCTCCTCGATGCCCAGCACGTGCCGGTGCCGCCCGTTCCAGGGCGCGGACTGCCGCCCACCATTGCTCATCCACAACGCTGTCTGCGGCAGCGCGGCGCGGTCCTTGAGTGCGAAGAAGATGAAGCCGTCCGCCGCCGCAACCGCCGCCGACCATCCCGGCCCCTCTCCCGCCTCCTCGTAGAGGGTGAGGAAATCCTCATGCCCCTCAGCGAAGGGATAGGTGTGGATATCGGCGCTCCCGCCATTGGAAAGGCCGACCGAAGCGAGGCTTTCGAAACGCTGCGGATAGGCGAGCAGCGATCTGGCCACCCCCTCCCCGTCGTCAAGCGGCTCAGGCGGCGTCGCGCCCATCGCCTTTCGTGAGAATGACAGCCGCGCTCCCCCGGGAACGTGGATCATGGCGTGATGCGAGACGGAAACCTGCCCGCTGCCGCCCCGAAAGACGTGCGTCTGATAGACGACCGGGTGGCCAGGCAGGAGAGCGATGGTCTTTTCAAGACGGGCGCCCGAGATCGTCTCGTCCAGCTCGAACGTCACGCTGAGGCCGCCGCCCTTCGGCGTCTGCCGCTCGCGCTCCGTCCACAGCCCGTTGGCCGCCCAGCCATGCGGCGGAACCGCTGGATCCGAGCCGCCGAAGGGCGCGCAGAAGAAATCTCCGGCGAGCCGCCTCAGATGCAGCGGGGCATCCGGCGGAGTCTCGTCATCGGCGTCCACCCACGGCGCCCGGTGCAGCGGCGTGATTGTCTTTCCGCCGTATTGGATCTTGAGGCCGCTCAGAATTCCGCATCGGTGCTCGACGTCGAGCGCGATGCCTTCGACGGCGAGTCTCGAACGTTCAGTCACCTTTCACCACCAGTCCGCCATCGACCCGAACAATGTCGCCTGTGATGAAGGACGCCCTGTCGCTGGCCAGAAAAAGCACCGCCTCAGCCACTTCGTCCGCCTCGCCGAATCGCCCAAGGGGATGGGCTTCGTTCCAGCGGCGGATCAGATCGTCCGGATCGGCCGCCTCACGGAAAACCTTCTCGTTCAGGGGCGTCATGATCGTGCCGGGCGCGACCGCGTTCACGCGGATACCCGCCGGGGCAAGCTCCAGCGCCGTCTGTTGCGTCAGAGCGTTGATGCCTCCCTTGGCCGCGGCATAAGCCGCCCAGCCGTGGAAGCCTTTCAGAGACTGCACCGAACTCATGTTGACGATGCTGCCTTTTCCGGCCCGCCGCATATGCGGAACCACGCAGCGCATGAACCGCCACACCGAGGTGAGATTGTTCGAGATCACCTCGTTCCAGGAATCCTCGTCGATCTCATCCACGACGCCGCCGATCGCGCGTGCCGCGTTGTTCACCAGGATGTCGATCCGGCCCCATTTCTGGATGACGGCCTCCGTGCAGGCCTCCACCTCGGCGAAGCTGCGCACGTCCGTCTTGTGAAAGATCACATCCCCGCCGCTTTCGCGTATTTCGGCGGCCGTCTTCTCGCCCGCCTCACTGTCGAAATCGGCAATCGCGACGCGCGCGCCCGCCTGCGCAAACTTGACGGCACAGGCCCGGCCGATGCCCATTGCGCCACCGGTTACGATCGCCACTCGGTCTTTGAATTCCACGGTTCAGACTCCCTTGAATTGAGGGCTGCGTTTCTCGAGGAAGGCGTTGATGCCCTCCTGCCCGTCCTGCGTGCCGTAAAGGCGCAGCAACGCCTCCTGCTCCAGCGACAGGGCGGCCGGAAGGGAACAGTCGGCCCCTTCCCTGATCAGCCGTTTCATTTCGGTGAGCGCCTGCGGCGCGAGTTTCAGCATGGCGCGCGCCTTTTCCAGCGCCGTCTCCATGAGCTGATCCGGCTCGCAAAGAGCGGCGGCAAGCCCCAGCGCATAGGCCCTTTCACCCTTCATGCGCCAAGCGGTCAGAAGCAGTTCGGCCGTGGCATGGCGCCCGAGCGAGCGCAAGAGCCGCTGCGTGCCACCTCCGCCCGGCGAAAGACCGAGCAGCCCCTCGGGCAAGCCGAGCCGGGCGGTGGTGGAGACGACGATCAGATCGCAGCAAAGCGCAATCTCGAAGCCGCCTCCCAGCGCATAGCCGTTCACGGCGGCGATCGTTGGCACGCGCAGGGCTTCCAGGCGATCGTTCACCCGCCGCCCCTTGAGCTGGAACGCCCTGAACGCATCGTGCCTGCCGCCCTGGTATTCGGCGATGTCGGCACCTGCCGCGAACGCCTTCTCTCCGGCACCGGTGAGGATCAGGACGCGGATCGAGGGATCGTTCTCCACCGTATCGAGCTGCGCGCCGATCTGGTCGAGCATGTCCTCGGAGAGCGCGTTGAGCTTGTCCGGCCGGTTGAGCGTCATCACCGCGATGCCGCTTTCGGGCCTGTCCAGGAGTACGAGCGATGCCATGGAGATTCTCCTCAGCCCTTGACCGCGCCGGCGGTCAGGCCGGCCACGAATTGCCGTTGCAGGAAGAAGAAGATCGCGATCACCGGCAGGGAGATCATCACCGACGAGGCCATCAGCTCGCCGTAGCGGATGCCGTACTGGCCGATATAGTCGTTCATGCCCACCGGCAGGGTGCGCATCTCCTTGCTGGAGGTAAACGAGAGCGCAAACAGGAATTCCTGCCAGGTGACGATGAGCACGAAAACGGAAGTGGCGATGATCCCCGGCCTCGCCAGCGGCACCACGATGTCGAAGAAGGCGCGCAGCGGCGAAGCGCCGTCAACGGCCGCCGCCTCCTCCAGCGTCTTGGGCACCTTGAGCAGGAAGCCGCGCAGCATCCAGATCGCCACGGGAAGCGTCACGGTGATGTAGGCGATGATCAGCCCGAGATAGGTGTTGAGCAGGTTGGCCGACCGCACGATCTTGTAGAGCGGGATGATCATGGCGCCCGCCGGGAAGAACTGCGCGAGGACCACCGCCCCGAGGAAGACGGACAGAAGCCGGAACTGGAAACGCGACAGGCTGTAGGCCGCAAGAAGCGCCAGCGGAATCGTGATCAGCAACGTCGCGCCGCACACGATGACGCTGTTGAGGAAATAGCGCTGGAACTCTGGCCTGAGCGCGAGGATGTAGTTTTCCAGGGTCGGATTGTCAGGCCAGAGCTGCGCCGGAATCGCAAAGGGCTCCGTCGCCGGCTTCAGGGAGACGCTGAACATCCAGAAGAACGGCAGCAGCACCAGCGTTGCCGTCACAAGCTGCAGGCACAGAAGCAGCGGATAGCGAATGCGCTTGGTCATCGCTCAAACCTCCCTGTGCGACAGAAGCGGACGCCGGATCAGCATGAAGACGGCCACGATCATCACCAGGATGACCACGGATAGGGTTCCGTAGGCGGCCGCCTCGCCGAAGCGGAACTGGCCGAAGCCGATCTCGTAGATCTGTGTGGGGAAGATCGCCGTGCTGTTGAGCGGTCCACCGCGCGTCAGCACGTAGATGATGTCGAAATAGTTGAAGGTGAGGATCGTCGTCAGCAGGAAATTGACGACCGCCACCGGAATGATCGCCGGGATGATGACGTCGAACAAACGCCGGACGGGTCCCGCCCCGTCCACCTTCGCGGCCTCGATCTGCTCCTGATCGACGTTCTGGAGAGCGGCAAGAAAGATCACGGTCGAGAAGGGAAAGCCCTTCCAGAAGGCGACGAAGATGACCGCCGCCATGGCGATGGAGGGATCGGCGAGCCACGCAATGCCCCGGTCGGCAAGGCCGAACCGCAGCACGAAAGAATTGATGAGCCCCAGTTGGGGATCATACATGAACCGCCACAGGATCGCCGCCACTACGCCCGGCAGCACCCAAGGCAGAAGGATCAGCGACCGGAGAATGCCCTGCCCGGGCAGATGCTGGTTGAGCAGAAGCGCGATGAAGAAGCCCAGTACGTTCTGCAGCAGAACGACACCCAGGGTCCATACGATGGAATTGCGCACAACCTGCCAGAAGACAGGATCGGAAAAGATGTCGGCATAGACCTTCAGGCCCACGAACTGGGGCTTCGGGTTGATGAAAGAGGTGGTGAACAGGCTTTCACGAACCGTCGCGATCATGGGCCAGTACATGAGCACGGCCACGAGAATCGCCGCCGGCATCATGAAGCCGTAGGCCATCCACATTTCGCTGGTTCGGCGTTTGCGTTGCGACATCTTGAAAGAAACCGGTTCTTCCGCCCGCCCGCAGGCCATCGGCCCGCGGGCAAGGCTCTCGTTCACGAAACCGAGGCCGCGGCTCACCGCGGCCGGGGCCGGCAGCCCGTTAGAGATTGTCGATCGCCTCGCAGGCGGCCGCGGCAGCTTCCTCCACGGGCGTGCCGGACAGCATCTGCTGCACCATGTTCTGCTGAATCTCGGAGACCTGCAGATACTGCGGCGACAGCGGGCGCGGCTTGGCGTTGTTGAGGTGCTCCAGGATCACGTCCGGCTTGCGGCGGTTCTCCTCGAGGAAGGCCGACGCCGCCTTGACGTTGGCCGGGATGAGATCGACCACATCGCCGTTCACGTCTTCCCGCGTCATGAACTCGATGAACTTCCAGGCCGCCTCCTTGTTTGGCGAGCTTTCGTAGACCACGAGGTTCCAGCCGCCGAAGGTGCCGACGGGCGTTTTCCCTTCAGGCGCGAAGCCCGCATAGAGATCCCAGTCGATGTTCGAGGAATCGAGCGCCGGCTGCTCCAGAGCGGGCCAGAGCTCGATGGCAAGCGTGCCGTTGAGGAAGAGCTCGCGCATCTGCTCGTTCGCGGCGTTGAGGATGCCGGAGGGAGCATACTGCGTCATGCGCTTGTAGTATTCGAGCGCCTCGATGGCCTCGGGGCTGGTCAGGGCGCACTTGCCATTTTCGTCCAGCACGACGCCACCGTTGGAGTAGATCATCGAGTTGGTCATGACGACCGGATACTCGCTCTTGTTGCCGGTGAGTCCGATCGCAAACCTGCCGTTCGCAGGATCGGTGAGCGCGGGTGCCGCGGCTTCTAGTCCTTCCCACGTCGTGATGGAAGCGGGATCGATGCCAGCCTCCTCGAACAGGGCCTTGTTCACAAAGGCGAAGAACCAGACGTCCACATTGAACGGAACGCCCCAGGTCTTGCCCTGATAGGTCACCGACTCCCAGGCGCCGGGGAAGAAATCCTCCGGCGAAATGCTCGAACTGGCCACCAGATCGTCGACAGCCACGATGGCGCCCGCCTCCGCGAAGGCGGCGTTCCAGATCTGGTCGACGGTCGAAACGTCTGGGCCGTTTCCGGCCTGCACTGCCGTCAGCAGACGCTGCTGATATTCCGGATAGGGTATGGTGGTCACCTCAACCTTGATGTCCGGATTCTCTTCCTCGAAGCGCTTCACCGCTTCCTGCTGGAACTTCGACAGACCGGATTCGGTCTGCTGGTTGTCCCAGAAGCGCAGCACCGTTTGCGCGCTGGCGGCGCTTGCTACCGCGAGCACCCCCGCCATCGTCAATGCGCTGGTCGCCAGCAATGTTTTGAGTTTGGGCATTACTACCTCCCTTGGTTTGGACTTGCCGTTTGCCTGGAGTCGCGCCGCAGGCCGGTTTCGAAATCGTCGTCCTGATCGACGACGAACACTTGCGGACCGGCCGCCGACAGTTCGAGGCGATGGGCGGAGAGCGCCCCCGCATCGGTGAAAATGAACTGGTTCGCCGCCAGACGGCAGGCCTGAACACTCGATTCAAGCGCGATCGCGCCGTGGTCGGCCAGAACGATGACCTGACGCGCGGTCGAACAGAACCGCTTGCACACCAGTGCCGAACGCTCGTCCTCGAAGGAGATGCCGAAATTCGGCGCCACGCCGTCCGGCGAGATCACCGCGGCATCCACCCGGATCGTTTCCAGAAGCGTTCCCACGCTGGGTCCCACAAGCGTGCGCGTGGAGGGGCGATATTCGCCGCCGGTCAGGAAAACCGAGACGCCCGGCGCGCCAGAGAGAATCTCGAGCACGTCTAGCGAGTTGGTGTAGACGTTCACGGGGCAGCCGCGCCGGCGCAGCGCCTCCGCGAAGTAGCGCGAGGACTCCCCGCCGTCGATCAGCAGCACGTCGCCCGGATTGACGACCTCCGCCGCGCCCTCGCCGATGCGGCGCTTTATCAGGCGCAGCTCCTCGGCCACCTCGTCCTCGGCGTTCCGCGTGACGAGCTCGGCCCCCACTTCCAGCGCGCGCTGCCGCATGGCGGCGGCAAGGCCCCGGTACCATTCGTGCGAAGGATATTGCAGGATGAAGCCGATGGATCGCCCCTTCGCCCCCCTGCCCTGATAGGCGAAGGGTGCCGCCATGGCCTCGAGCGCGGAGGGCAGGATGCGCCAGTGCCCGTCCTGCTTGTGGTAGAATTTGCCGATGTTCTCGGCGGTCAGGATTTTGGCCGGCGTGATCACTTCGGAAGCGATCTCCCCGCCGTCCAGATAGGCGCAGGCCACATCGACGGCCGCCCGCCCGACCACCTCAGGGAAAAGCGCCAGCACCGCCTTAAGCTGACCTCCGGGCACCAGCTTGTCGAAAAAGACGCCGCCCTCGCCGCCGACGGAATATCCTGCCACATCGATGCCAAGGCGCTCGGCCACTTCGAGGGCGCCCAGGATCGTGTGATCGTTGACGCCGAACACGATGTTGATCGTAGGATGCGCCTCGAAGGCGATGACGGTCTGGCGAACGGCTTCCTTCAGAAGCCCGCGCCCGTCGACCCGATGAAAGAGCAGCTTGCCTGGAAATTCCGCCTCGAAGCCCTCGCGGAAGCCGTCCAGCCGCTCGCGCGTGTTCTGCTGCCCCTCCAGGGCAACCAGCAGAACCTCCGCGCGCTCCAGGCCCGCCTCGGCCTGCTGGCGCGCCGCAAGCCTGCCCAGTTCGCGCGAGGCATCGCGGTTGCGCGGTCCCAGATAGACGCCGCCGAGTTGGGGCGCCGATTCCGCGATCAGAAGCGTGCCGCGCCGGATCGCCTGCTGCCGGAGCGTATGGGCCCACTCGCCCTTGACCGGCGGCAGAACGAGAACATCGAAGCTGTCGTGCTCCTGCGCGCCGGGCTTGTCCTTCCCGGCCTCCCCCTGGGTTGCGGCCGAAATCCGGACGGCCCCGCCGCGGGTGCGCCGGAGTTTGCCCTCGCGTTCCAGCCGGACCAGATCCCGCCTTATCGTGACCGCCGAAACCTCCGGAAACTGGCTCACCAGTTCCCGCACGGAGACGACGCCCCGCTGGTCGAGGAGATCAAGAATTCGCAAGTCTCTGGCAGTTTTGATCAATTCTGATTGCTTTCTTTCAACTTTGTGGAAGCTGATTATCAGCGAAGCTGGATACTTGTCAATTCAGTTCACCAGCAGGTCAAGAAATGATCATTTTTGATCATTTCTAGCGAACCAATCCCCCTTAACTGCCGTTCAGCCAGCCAGAGTTCCTTCAGACACTTGCGAACAATTCCCGGCCTCCGCCGTTCCGCCTTGCCTCCCGCGCCGCCCCGCGTTAGCCAGTGGCGCAAACGGGCAACCGGAAAGGCGGACATGCGTCTCGGCGGCAGGCTCTCGGCAGCCATCGAAATCCTTCACGACATTGAAACGCGCCACCGCCCGGCGGCGGACGCCCTGCGCGATTGGGGCCTGTCGCACCGCTTCGCGGGCGCGGGGGACCGCGCGGCCATCGGCAATATCGTCTATGACGCGCTGCGCCGCAGGCGCGCCGCGGCCTGGCTCTTCGATTCCGACACGCCCCGCGCTCTGGCCTTCGGCGGCCTTCTTATGGAAAGCGGGACAGCGCCGGAGACGTTGAACGCGTCCTTTGCGAACGACCGTTTCGCGCCCCCTCCCCTGAGCGAGACGGAGCTGAACCTCCTTCGCGCACGCCTTGGCGAAGACCTTCCCGAAGGCGCGCGCGCCAACGTGCCGGAATGGTGCGAGCCGCTGATGAGAGCGGCGTTCGGCGCGGACTGGATCGCGGAGGCCGCCGCGCTTTCCGGGCGCCCACCGCTCGACATGCGCGCCAATACGCTGAAGGCCTCGCGGGAAAAGGTTCTGGCGGCACTTGCCCGGTGCGGTGCCGCGGCCTCGCGCATCGCCTCCGCCGGAATGCGCATCGCGCCGGTTGCGGGCGATGGGCGGCATCCGAACGTCCAGGCCGAACCCGCCTTCCGCAAAGGCTGGTTCGAGGTGCAGGACGAGGGCTCCCAGATCGTCACCGAGCTTGCCGGGGCCGCCCCCGGCGAACAGGTTCTCGATTTCTGCGCCGGCGCCGGTGGCAAGACACTTGCCATGTCCGCCATGATGGATAATCGCGGCCAGATCCACGCCTATGATGCCGACAGACAGAGGCTCGCGCCCATTTTCGAGCGGCTGAAGCGGGCAGGCTGCCGCAACGTCCAGGTGGTTGCCGACGAGGAGCGGCTGGCACCCCTGCTCGGTCGCATGGACCTCGTGCTGGTGGATGCGCCTTGCACGGGCTCCGGCACATGGCGCAGGCGCCCGGATGCAAAATGGCGCCTGACCCGCCAGCAGATGGAGGCGCGGCTCGCCGAGCAGTCGGCCATACTCGACGCGGCCAGCCGCTATGTGCGGCCGGGTGGGCGGCTTGCCTACGTCACCTGCTCCATCTTCCGAGAGGAAAACGCCGCGCAGGCGGAAGCCTTCCTTGCGCGCAATCCCGCCTTCCGCCTTGCGGATCACGATGCGCAGTGGCGCAAACGTTTTCCCGCCCATGCGGGTGCCGTGCGCATCGATGGCGGCATCGTGCTCTCCCCGGCCACGACCGGCACGGATGGGTTCTATTTCGCCTGCTTCGAGCGCGGCGCGGAATGAGAACCGGATGCCCGGCAAGCATGTACCGGATTTCCGAGCGTTCGGACCACACAAAGGACAAGGGCCAACTTCTCACCAACCCGTTGCGTCGGTGCCCGTCCTTCTTTAAAGGCCTTTCATGAGCACCATGAGCCATCCAAACACCGTCCTCATTGTCGATTTCGGCAGCCAGGTCACCCAGCTGATCGCGCGGCGCGTGCGCGAAGCCGGGGTCTATTCCGAGATCGCGCCCTTCCAATCCGCCGACGAGGCCTTCCGGCGACTGAAGCCGAAAGCGGTGATCCTCTCCGGCGGCCCGGCCTCGGCGGCCGAGCTCGGCAGTCCGCGCGTGCCGGACATCATCTTCGAATCGGGCGTGCCGCTCCTCGGCATCTGCTATGGCGAACAGGCCATGTGCGCGCAGCTCGGCGGGCGCGTCGAGGAAAGCGACCACCGCGAATTCGGCCGCGCGTTTCTCGAGATTGAGGAGGACTGCGCCCTCTTCAAGGACATCTGGGCGCCGGGCACGCGCCACCAGGTCTGGATGAGCCATGGCGACCGCGTGACGGCGCTGCCGCCCGGCTTCAAGGTCGTCGGCACCTCCTCCGGTGCGCCCTTCGCGGCGATCGCGGACGACGGCCGCAAATATTACGGCGTGCAGTTCCACCCGGAAGTGGCGCACACGCCCGACGGCGCGAAGCTCATCGCCAATTTCGTGCACGAAATCGCGGGTCTCAAGGGCGACTGGACCATGGCCGCTTACCGCGATCAGGCCGTCGAAGCCATCCGCAAGCAGGTCGGCTCCGGCAAGGTCATCTGCGCGCTCTCGGGCGGCGTCGATTCCTCCGTCGCCGCGCTGCTGACGCACGAGGCGGTGGGCGAACAGCTTACCTGCATCCTCGTCGACCACGGCCTGATGCGGAAGAACGAAGCGGCCGAGGTCGTTCAGATGTTCCGCGAGCACTACAATGTGCCGCTGATCCTGATCGACGCGTCCGACCGCTTCCTGAAAGCGCTCGAAGGCGAGACGGACCCCGAAAAGAAACGCAAGACCATCGGCCATCTCTTCATCGAGGTCTTCGAGGAGGAGGCGAAGAAGC